>Ga0209410_1000010_pt1 | contig 91100 bp, 119 predicted proteins | sample Mar14436cmmetaG_FD_184135 | JGI IMG/M metagenome (GOLD analysis project Ga0209410, IMG submission 184135) | Marine hydrothermal vent microbial communities from Guaymas Basin, Gulf of California to study Microbial Dark Matter (Phase II) - Marker... ... | reverse complement strand
GGGGGGCGTTGATGCAGGGAGGCTCTCCAAGTACCTGGAGAAGTTCGGCAGCGGCGCCGTCGCGAAGAGACTAGCCTACCTAGCTAAGCTCGCGGGCCTCGAGATAGAGATGCCAAGTTGCCTCATCAAGAAGGGGGTCGTGGCCCTAGACCCTACCATGCCTAAGAAGGGCAGAGTGGATCGCAGACTCAAACTGCTGGTCAACGTGGAGCTGAGAGAATGATACCGCTGATAGAGATCAAAGAAAAGGCGGTAGCCGAGGGCGTCCCCGAGACCACCATAATGAAGGACTACACGTTGAGCTGGATGCTCAAGGCACTGAACGACATTAGCGATGCTTTCGCCCTTAAGGGCGGCACTGGGATAAGGAAGGCGTACGTGGAGGGCTATAGGTTTAGCGTGGATCTGGACTTCACCCTAATGGAGCGCGTAGATGTCAGGGAGGTTCTGCTAGAGGCTGTCAGACTCGCCAGGAGGGAGAGCGGGATAGAGTTTGGAGAGGACCTGAGCCTGAGGAGCGTTAGGACTGGATACGAGGCTAGGGTGATGTTCAGGCTGTACTACCACTTTCCCATGAGAATCAAGATTGACGTGACTACTCCCGAGAACGAGGCGATAGTGCTCCCTCTGGAGAGGAGGAGGCTCATACACCCTTACTCCGACGGGTGCGACGCGCTACTGCTCGTATACTCGCTTCAGGAAATATTCGCTGAGAAGGTCCGCTCCCTCTTCGAGAGGATCAGGCCGAGAGACCTCTATGACGTGTGGTACCTCTCCGGGATGGTGGAGCTAGAAGAGGCCGTACCAGTCATTAAGAGGAAGTTCGAGCACAGAGGGATGGAACTCAGAATGGAACGGTTCCTAGAGAGGAGAGAAGTATTCCGGGCGGCGTGGGCGCCATCTCTTGAGAACCAGCTAAGGGAGCTGCCTGGCTTCGACCGAGTATTCGCTGAAGTAGAATGTACGCTAAGAACTATTTCCAAGTTTGTAAAGAAAACCTAGTATGGATGGATGCTAAGGCGGCTGCTTGTCCACAAGTATTTTAGCGTATCTCAGCGAGTTCAGTAACTAGTTGTAAGTGCTGCAGGGGTAGGCCATAGCCCGCAGCTCGTACTCTGACAGGCCCCGGAGTAGCTGGGCCTTGTTCACGGTGGCGAAGCCCTAGGAGTCCGCTGCCACCTCAACCCTCCTCCCGGTGCCCTCGACCCAAGCAACTACTACCGCGTTGGGCAGGGCCATAGTGCTGACCAAGATTTTTACATTGGCCTTGAATTCTGATGTGCTTGACGCACTCTTTATTGTAATCGCTACTAGCTAAACTTTCCATGTCTGCTTTTCTCTAGTGATAGCGGAACTAAAAATGCAGCAAGGGATAAGGTACTCACAGACTCAGCATACACTACGTCAATGTGTAAGTTTGACATTTTTGGGAAATATCATTTTTGCTTCAGCATGGTAAATAGCTTCTAGTTTGTTAGCTATAGGGGGATACTACTTGACACAAGTTTTAACGGCTCACTACGCTAAGTGTACTTCTTACATGTAGTCAAACTATACTTGTATAGTTTGACTAGAAATACAATGGTAAACTATATGTAGATAGTTTACTTAATTTTATATGGTTGAACCATGAGAGTGGTGTTAAGGGTTAGGAAGAAGGGAATCGTTATCCTAACAAAGGATATACGAAGGAAAGCTGGTATAGACGAGGGTGACGAGTTGATTGTTGAAGTTGAGGAAGGAAAGTTAACCATGAAAGTTTTGAGACCGAAAGTGGTAGATGTAGATCTAAACCTTGTGGAGAAGTTACTTCGAGAAGAGTATGGGCTTGAACGAAGAAAATACGGGGAGACTCTTCATGAATGATAAGCTAGTTCTCGATACTAGTGTCATAGTAGAGTATATAGTGCTGAGATCAAGGTATAGATCCAAGGTTGCCAAGTTATTTAATTTGGCGCTAGCTGGCAAAATAGAGCTTTATGTCAGCGTTGTTACGTTGAGCGAGCTCATGTATGTAGCCTCTAGAATATATCAAGTGGCTGGGCTTCATGATCCTAATGGTGAGGCTCTGGACTTCATAGAGTGGATTAAGAGAAGATGTAAAGTAGTGAATGTTAATGAGGCTATAGCACTTAGAGCAGGGGAGAATAGAAAGCGATTACATATAGCTCTACCAGATTGTTATGTTATTGCAACTGCCGAGTTTGTTAAGGCAAAGCCCCTATTTAGGTCTGTTGAGAAGGAAATGAAGTCTATAGTTACAGAGCTGAAGGGTATAGGTGTACGGTTCCTGGAGGAGATGGAAATTTAACAATCTCAGCGTATGAAGATTAATAACCACTTTAAACTTTTTCACGTATTTGAGCCTAACTTTTCTCGTAGCATGTGTTTCTAGCACTTAAGCGAATAATCTGTTTTGGAAAGTTAGGATTTATATAGTGATGGTTTGACTAGTTATACTGGAGGTGAACTTGGTTTGACTCTCAAGCTAAAGGTTGGCAGGAAGGGGTATATTATTCTACCGAAGGCTATACGTGAGGCTGTAGGTATCGATGAGGGAGATGAAGTTATCGTTGAAATCAAGGATGGTATCCTATTGAAGCCTGCTAAGAGGAAGGTTGATGTTGAAAAACTCAGAGATCTCTTGAGAGAACATGCTGAAAAATTGAAAAAAATACCTAATAGAAGAGAACCTAAGCCAGGTGAACTATCGGAAGTATGTCTTGAGGAGGAGTTTGAATGATAAGAGTATTCATAGACGCTCCTCTCCTCATATACCTTAATACATTGACAAACTCCGGGTATAGAACGCTGTATGAGAACTTTTACATCGATGTCTTGGCAAGGTATAAGCCTTATACAGATGTACTTGTTCTCGATGAGCTGATCTATATCTCTAAGAGCAAGTATGGCATCCCATGTGATGTTTCAATCGAGTTTATACAGACAAGCGTTCTCCCTTACGTGACGATACTTAATATAGGAGAAGAAGAATATATTCATGCAACGAAACTGATGACTGAATATGATCTCAAACCCTCAGACGCACTTCACATAAGTGCAATGATTAGTAGCAACATTACCACGATAGTCAGTGAAGATAGAGAGTTTGACAGGGTGAAAACTATAAGAAGGCTATGGTTAACGTGACATCCAGAGAATTTACCAGTACCTACAAGCTTCAAATGTGGAAAGTATGTAGCTTACACAGCAATCACTATCTGTTATCGGTTCGCTATTAAAAGCTTTTTATGCGATCGCGTTTTTTAGAAGATGGGGATGATTGTTGAGGTTGAGGGGTTGACGTTTACCTATGCTGGTAAGCGTGAGCCTGCGTTGAGGGATGTAGAGCTTGGCATAGATAAGGGTGAGCTTGTTTTGCTTGTTGGTAGAAGTGGAAGTGGTAAGTCTACGCTTTTGAAGTGCATTAATGGTTTGATTCCCAACAGGTATCAGGGGGCTTATAGGGGTGAGGTAAGGGTTAATGGCATTGTTGTTCAGGGTGCTAGTTTAACTGTTCTTTCAAGAGTTGTTGGAACTGTTTTGCAGGAGGTTGGTAAGCAGCTTGTTCTTTCAAAAGTTGAAGATGATGTTGCCTTTGGCCCATGTAATCTTTGTCTTCCAAGGAGGGAGATTAAGAGAAGAGTTTATAATGCTCTTGAACGCGTTGATGCACTTCACTTAAAGGATAGGGATGTTAATGAGCTTAGTGGAGGGGAGAAGCAGAGGGTTGCCATTGCAGGTGTACTAGCTCTAGACCCTCCAGTGATATTGATGGATGAACCAATGGCTAACCTTGATAGTGAGGGTGTTAAGCTTGTACAGTGCTATATTAAAGAGTTAAGGGAAAGAGGAAAAACGGTTGTCGTTGCTGAGCATAGAGCTGAAGAGATTCTGGAGGTGGGCGTAGACAGAATAGTTATTTTAGACAGGGGGAGGATAGTTGAGGAAACTGAAGATGAAGAAGTACTTAAAAAGTATACAGACGTGATCAAGGTTCCAGCTAGGCTCTTTAAGAAACCTAAAATGGGGCAAAGTATTAAGGTAAATGCTTCACGTGAAGATATTCAGGGGCCTGTAGTCGTAAAATTTGAAAATGTTTATTTCAGCTACGATGACATACCAGCTCTTAAGGGTGTAAGTCTCGAGATTAGAGAGGGAGAGCGCATAGCACTTCTAGGCAACAATGGAGCAGGGAAGAGTACATTGGCTAAGCTCATGCTTGGCTTAATTAAGCCAACTAGGGGCAGGGTTATAGTCTATGGAATGGATACAAGAGAGAAGGAGGTTTATGAACTTGCTCCATTCGTTGGACTAGTCTTTCAAGATCCATTTAACATGCTCTTTGCACCCACAGTTAGAGAAGAGCTCTCATATGGGCCAAGGAATCTTGGTGTAAATCCTGATGAAATCAATCGCAGAGTTGAGGAAACAGCACAGAGATGTGGAGTTCATCATCTTCTCAATTATTCGCCGTTTGCATCCAGTCATGGAGAGAAGAAGAGAATATGTGTCTCATCCATTCTAACCATGATGCCTAGGATACTTATATTGGATGAGCCAACTGCAGGCCAGGACTATGCAAGCTATACAGCGTTCATGAACTTCATTCAAAGGTTAAAGGGCAGAGTTAGGACATTAATACTCATAACACACGATACTGACCTTGCCATAGAATATAGTGACAGAACAATAATATTGGCTGATGGAAAGGTTATTGCAGATGGGCCAACTAGGGAAATTCTGGCGAATAGAGAATATCTTAAAGCTGGAAGGATCAGAGAGACGAGTTTAGTTCGTGTTGGAAGAGAGCTTACTGAGGGGGGATACGTTCTAAAGTTTAGCGAGTTGAAGAGACTCTGCATGTAAGTAATGGTCAAATATAAATTTTGTGCTGCAGTACATTAATGCTGGTTGAAATGAGTAGTAGAAAATTACTTTCAACCACGAATATTGTTGCCATGGGCGTTGGAACTGCATTGTATGCGGCCTTTAACGTGTTCTTCAACATCTTTCAACTCCCAGGGACGCAGCTTGTAGCTCTAAGGCCGAGTGTCTGCATTCCAATGTTCTTTGGTTTTGTCTTTGGCCCTGTGGTAGGCTTCGTGGCTGGATTCCTAGGAAATGCCATAAGTGATGCCATTAGTTGGGGAGGATTCTGGTGGAACTGGGATGTTGGAAACGGGTTGCTAGGATTGATTCCAGGGCTTGCAATGTATATCCTTAAAAGGGAAGATATCTTTGAGAAGAAGGGTCTTTTAATGGCAGCTATAATGGCCATAATTGCATCAATTATTGGAATGGCGTTTGCGGCATATACCGATTATATCTTTGGATATGGAATATCCACAATAGAGGAGGCCACCACTATACTCTTCATACCGGCAGCTGTAACTGATGCCATAAATGGTGCAATTCTCACACCAATATTAGTGGCAGCGTATGGAGCAGCTGTAAGAGGGAGAGCTAGGAGGGCCTGATGCGAACAAGATTCATTAGATACATCGAGGGGAAAAGCGTAATACATAGGCTTGATCCTCGTTCGAAACTCATCTTCGTTTTTTCCATCCTCCTCTCCTTAACTGTTGCTCCGAACATTCTCTTCTTAATTCCACTATTAGCAGTTTCTTTAGCATTTTATTTCTCAGCTAGACTTCCATGGAGTAAAACCAAAACAACTTGGAAGTTTGTACTTGCAATAATATTGGTTCTGTCGACGTTGAATCTATTAACGCTCTCTATACTATATGGCGGTGCTCAAACCTTGGAGGATGTAATTGCACAGTTAACATCAAAGGAGGTTCTACTCAAGAGCCTCACTCCGGTAACTAAGCTTTTAACACTTGCAATAGCTACTGTAACCTTCATATTCACGACTCCACCACACCTTTATGCACCAGCTCTTGGACAAATGGGGGTGCCTTATAAGGTGGCTTACATCGTTCAGCTTGCACTTAGGTATATTCCAGAGTATATTGATGAGATGAAGAAGACGTTGGAGGCTCAGATGGCAAGAGGATTTAGGCCAAAAGGAGGGAAAAATCCTATAGCACGGATATTGTCTGTAGTGCCACTTGTGGTTCCTGTGACGATATCGGCTACCCTTTCAATATATGACATAGCTGATGCAATGGAGTTGCGAGGCTTTGGAGAGAAAAAATGCCACACATGGTACAGGAAATTGAGAATGATGCGGAGGGACAAGTTATTGATTATGATTTCTATTGCACTTGCGGCAATTTACGTTGCAATTTTCTTAATGAGGCTTTATGGAGTAATTGATATTCCAACTATACTCCGCCTCTGTTAGCGGAAATACTTTCACGGAACTCTCTCAACTGAACTTTATTTTGAAAAGAAAATTTTGAAAATTTTATATGTAGTGTTTGAGATGAGCTCCAACATAATTGAAGAGGAGCTGGCTAAGTCAACTATATTCAAAGATGAAAGCAAGTTGTTCCCAGAATATGTCCCCCCGACGCTTCCATGCAGGGAAAACCAGCTTAGAAAACTTGCATCTATATTCAAGATACTGGTCAAGTACCCTGGAAAAGCTGCTCCAAAAGCTCTAGTGCTAGGTAAAACTGGAACAGGTAAAACTGTTACAACCAAGTTCTTTGGAAGCATGTTATGCGAGGCAGCTCAAAGGAGGGGGGTAAAGCTCCATTATGTTCACATTAACTGTAGAAAATATAGGACACCATTTACAGTACTAAGGAAAATTACATCAATGCTTATCGACGTACCTGAAAGAGGGTTCAGCGACGAAGAGCTTTTAGCAAAGCTTCAAGATGCATTATGTGGAAGAGAAGATGTGCTTTTAGTAGCTCTCGATGAAGCAGACTACTTCATTAGAAGCGGTGGAGGAGAGCTGATTTACAAGCTGACAAGGCTAATGGATGAAGTCACACATGGACGACAAGCGCTATCACTAATCTTAATTGCAAAGGATGATGCGCCACTTCTCCTCCTAGATGACAGCGTTAGAGGAGGTTTTCAGAGAAATTTAATCTATATGCCCCCCTATACATCCGAGGAGCTTAAAACAATTCTCCGCAACAGAGTAGAAGAAGCTTTTCATGAGAATGTTGTATCGGATGAAATAGTTGAGATGATAGCACAGGCATCGTCAAAATGGGGGGATGCAAGATACGCAATTGAACTGCTATACCTAGCTGGAAAAAACGCTGAATGTGAGGGAGCATGCATGATCTTACCCGAGCACGTTAGAAAAGCAATTGCCACAACACATCCAGAGGTTAGAGCTGAGGAACTAGCCTTTCTAGACAAGCATCAAATGCTTTTACTACTTGCAATAGCGAGAGAATTGAATAGAACAGAAAAAGTATACTTAACCACGGGAGAAGCCGAGCAAGCCTACACATGTATATGTGAAGAATACGGGGAAACACCTAGAAAACATACACAATTATGGAAATATCTTAAGGAATTACATAATATGGGTTTAATCACCATGAGAATATCCGGTAAAAACCATAGAGGAAAAACCTCGCTAATATCAATAGATAATGCCCCAACAACGGTAATGATAAAAGTACTCGAAAACGAACTCAAAAAGATGTAGGTGCGGCCGCCGGGATTTGAACCCGGGTCAACGGCTCGGGAGGCCGACGTCCTACCGGGCTAGACGACGGCCGCATTCTCCATAAGATAAATAGGTAATGGCGGCAATAAGTTTTTATCATTTCACGGTCAAATACTGGAAATAAACGTTCATTAGGCAATCCCTGTTTAGGGCTGGGGCAAATCAGAAAATGTAACAAGCGAAAAGTGTAATGAAAGGTGGGGAGTTTACTCTTCTACTATAAAGTCTTCCGCTTTCGGAGGCTCCGGCTTCAGTCCTTTCTGCTCTCTAAGCTTTCTTATCAGCTCGGGAAGCATACTTTGCGGTACTGGTCTCCAGCATTTGAATTCCGTTGCCCAGAATGCTCTTCCCCCAGTAGCTGCTCTCATCACTTGGCTTAGATCGAAGCTTTCAGCTACTGGTAGCTCTCCCTCGACTATCATCAGGTTTCCTCTTGATTTCATTTCCAGTACTCTTCCACGCTTTCTAGTGAGCACGCTTGTAACAGCTCCGACAAGCTCCGCTGGAACTTGTACACTTATTCTAAGTATCGGCTCTAAGAGTGTCGGTTTCGCTGATAGGAAGCATGCGAAGACTGCTTGTTTCACCGCTGGCATTATCTGTGCTGGCCCTCTGTGAATTGGATCCTCGTGTAGCTTAGCATCTACGAATCTCACCTTGACTCCTCTAATTGGGTTCCCGGTGAGTGGCCCCTCTTTCATTGCCCAGTTAAACCCAGCTTTCACAAGCTCTTTGACTTCCTGGATGTACTGTACTCCATGTGTATTGTTTATTAGGAAGTTGAAATGCTCGTTTATCTCCCATAGTCTTTTGGCGTCGTCTCTTGGATAGCCAGCATCTATTAAGATCTGTTGCTGGTGCTTGAGTGTCTGCAGCATTGAAATCTTTCCTTGCTCTAATAGTGCGAGGGCTGTTTCTTCTAATGGCTCTATGGTGAACCATAGCTTGTTATGCTTATTAGGCGACTTACCCATGAATGGACCAGCTTTTCCAGTAATGGTTTCTCTGTAAATTACTTGTGGCGGACTTGTGACAACCTCTATGCCCTTTTTAGTAAGGTACTCTAGAATGGCTATTTCGAGGTGGAGCACACCCATTCCAGATAGAAGATACTCTCCGGTTTCAGTGTTTATTGTCACTTTCAGATTTGGATCTTCGATCTCCATGATTTTCATTTGATTAATCAGTTTCTGTAAGTCCTGTGTTCTCTTAGGCTCAACGGCAACCGTTACGACAGGTTCCGAGATATACTTTATCTGTTCAAATGGGGGAATATCTATATCTGGCAGAGTTATTGTATCTCCGGCTCTAGCCTCTGATACTCCTAGAAGAGCGACAATGTTTCCAGCGTAAAGCTCATCTACTGGAACTCTATGTGGACCCATATAGATTCCGACTTGCTGGATATTGGTTTTAACATTTGATCTTATAATCTTTATTCTCTGGCCCGTCCTGAAAACTCCTGAGAATATCCTTCCAGTAGCTACGATTCCAGCATGGGGGTCGACTATTACTTTTGTGACAACCATCACTGGCGGGCCATTAGCGTCGCAGTTTAATAAGGCTTTCCCAACTTCAGAGTCTAGGTCTCCATGCCATAGTCTTGGAATTCTATACTTCTGTGCCTCAATTGGATTAGGAGCTTTTCTAACTACACAGTCTAGGACAGCTTTATAGAGTGGAATTGTCTCTTCAAGCGCCTTTATGTTATTCTGCTCGTAAGCTTTGGTTATATCACCGAAAGTTAAGCCTTTTTCCTGCAGTATCTGAAACGTGAATCCCCATCTATGCTTTGCCGAGCCAAATATCACGGTACCATCTTGTACCTTAACCTTCCACTTATCAACGAATTCGGGTTCAGCATATAGTTCTATCAGCTCATTGAAGTCTCTGATAATTCTCATGAACTTCTCTTGAACCTCTTGTGGAGTGAGCTTGAGCTCTGTGATAAGTCTGTCGACCTTGTTTATGTAGAGAACTGGTCTAACTCTCTCTTGGAGAGCCTGCTTTGTAACGGTTTCCGTTTGAGCCATTATCTCCTCGACAGCGTCGACCACCACTATTGCAAAGTCTATTGCTCTTAGAGCTCTTGTAACTTTACCTGAGAAGTCAACATGGCCAGGTGTGTCTATTAGGTTGATAACGTATGGCACACCGTCAACCTCGTGTAGTAAGCTTATGTTAGCAGCTTTGATTGTGATACCTCGCTTCTGCTCCTCTTCCATGTAGTCTAGGGCTCTAGCCTCACCAGCGAGATCAGCTTTCAATAGTCCGGAACTGGCAAGCAGGCTGTCGGTCATAGTAGTTTTTCCATGGTCGATATGGGCAATTATTCCAATGTTTCTAATCTGCTCTGGGTTTCTCATTATTTTCAGGAGTTCTGGAACTTGCTTGTACTTGGGCATTTTCTACTACCTCTTCACTTGATGACCTCTCTTTAACTGAATTGATATGATAAATTGGTTTTTATTTTAAAAGTTTAACTACTTGTATCTTGCTCTCCTTCTCTTGCGCTTTCTCTTAAGCCTTCTCATTCGCTTCTTTTTCCACTTCTTCCTCATCTCTAACACCGCTTAAGTATAGGCTATTGCGATTTTGTAGTATTCTTCTCCAGATTATTAAGTTTTTTCTTAACAGTTTGACTGAACGGCGTGTTTAGAATCTTATGTATCGTTACAGCCCTTTCGAATCCTATTCCAGGGATATTGGCAAATTGTTGAAGCGTTAAGTTCATGATGTTCCTCACAGTTCCATATTTTCTCAGCAATGTCTGGGCTGTTTTCTCTCCTACATGTGGAAGAGAGGATACAACGTACAGTTGCCATTCCTCCAAGGTCTTGGGACGAGTCTTTCTCTCCTTTAATACAAGCCTTCTTTTCTTGGGTTTTGATATTTGCAACCATAGACGGTATATTAGAAGCGCCGTCTGCTGCTTGTCCAGCGTGTTCACAACATTGACTTTGAGATTTGTCATCAAGGATGCAATTGCCCCAAAATATACGTTAACGTCTCTTCCATCAGCGTTTATATCGTCTAGCTTACCCTCTATAATGATTATCGGGATCTCGAATTCAGAGGCTAATGCTGAAGCTTGGAGAAAGAGACGCCCATCGTATATTGATCTCATAAAGTCTCTGATCGATTTACGCTCTATTCCTATTCCCTCAGCTATGATATAGTCTCCTACGGTTAACTGTGAAAACCATACTCTACAACCCAGTCGCTTTAAAATAGCTGGAATACCCGATGCTCTTTCCCTATTGTCCACAATTATTCTGAAATTCATGTCTTCACCAACAAAACATTGACGCTACTGTAAACAGCAACTCTCTCAGCTGTGCTTCCTATGAAGTGTGGATGATGTTTAAGGGATCTGCTTCTTTGTGCAATTACTATAAGGTCAACACCCATTTCCTTAGCAACTTTCATTATCTCAATGAATGGAATACCTATCCTAGATTCCTTTTTACAGGTTACTCCTAAGCTTCTACATATATTACATGCTTCGTTGAGTATATCTTCAGCCTCTCTCTCAAGCTCCTTTTTCAATCGTTCAAAGTATGGAAGCGAAGAGTCTATAACATGCAATACAATGAGCTCCTTTGCACCAATGCTTTTAACGAGCCCGACGGCGTAGCGCAAAGCTTTTTCAGAGTATTTAGAGCCGTCGACGGGGACCAGTACGCTTGTTATCATCAACATCCCTCATGTAAGCTTTAGCTTGAAGAGCTAATTAAATTAAGGTAGAATAGGGAAGTTGCATAATCAAACTAACTATTTCGCTAAATGTAAGGAGGTGAATACTTGAGAAGAAGATAATGTACACGATAATAAGCAACATGATTACTATGACAATATTGAATACGGCATCTAGGAGGCTGAAGGATGGCTGTTCAGCATAAGTTCTAGGCTTTCCTGGATTAAATCCTCTGGTTTCCAAAGCTTCAGCAAGCTGTTGGCTCCTTCTGATAGCACACACTATTACTGGCACAAGTATCGGAATGTAATTTTTGACCCTATTGAAAACGTTTCCGGAATCTAGCTCTAATGCACGAGCTCTCTGAGCAAATATTATCATCTCAGTTTCACGTGTGAGTGTAGGTATGAACCTAAGTGACGATGAGAAAATGAACCCTAAATCTAATGGAGCTCTTATCCTTGAAAAAATCACTGATATTTCATCGGGATTAAGTGTCATAAACGTAACTGAAAAAGCAGATGCCATGAGAAGAAGCCTCAAAACCATGGAAACCGAGAAATCTAGATCCCATAGTGTGACAAAGTTCGCAATGAAGATGAGAGCTGATAGGGAAATTAACAGTCTGTATGATTGAAGAAGTCTTCTAAGCACTCTGGCTATGGCTGCTACTGCTAAGGTAACCGTTAAAGCAATCATGAAAATTGTGAAGTTCTGCTGTATTAAGGCTATAACTGTCATTATAAGTGCAAACAGCATTTTCGAAAGCGGGTGTAAACGATGTATAGGCGTCTCCCCTTTTTTAAACGTGAATGCCTTTAGGAATGAATATGCCATACTTATGCACCTTTAGTAGAGATTATCTCCAATGCCAGATCTCGTGGAGAGAGATGTAATGGAGTGCCTATTCCAATGTCCTTAAGAAGCTCCCTTATCTTTACAACATCGGGCTTGATGAGATTGGCACTTCTTAACACATTTTCATTTGTAAAGATTTCAAGTGGAGAACCATCTGCAATAACCTTTCCATTAGACATCAAGATTATTCTTTTAAAGAATGAAAGAGAAAACTCTATGTCATGTGTAGTAACTATTATTGTTTTCCCCTGCAAAGTAAGTTGTTCAAGTAAACGCTTCAACCTTTCCTTTTGAAATCTGTCTTGTCCAAGGGTTGGCTCATCCAAGATCAGTATATCAGGATCACCTACAAGTATACTTGCTAGAGCGACACGCTTTCTCTCTCCTTCACTCAACATGAATGGAGAACTCTCCGCATACTTATCTAGGTCGAGCATTGTTAGTATCCTTTTTACCCGTTGCCTCACAACGTTCTCTGGATACCTCAAATTCCTTAAAAGAAAAGCTACTTCATCAAATACGGTCTCAGAGAATATTTGATGATCCGGGTTTTGAAAGCAAACCCCTATGAATCTAGCTATCTTGCTCGTTGGAAGCTTAGTTAGATCAATTTTCTCGTTGAACACTATGGAACCCTTTTCAATTTTCACGAGATTCATTATAGCCCTTATAAGCGTAGTTTTACCAGCTCCATTTGAGCCCATTATTGCAACACGATCTCCCTTGAAGATTTTCATTGACACACCTTTTAACGCGTAGTCCCCACCTTCATATTTAAACCATACATCTTTAACGTCCAGAATAGTTTTTCCCTCAGCTTTAATAGGAGGAGATTGTGGAAGACTGTCACATTTTATGGGGCTTACATATTTTGCTATTTCACTAAGCTCATGAACTTTGAGCGGCCTCCAATTTTTGGGGAGCCTTATTTTTCTCGAGAGTGTTTTCACAAACTCTACTACGGGGGGGATTTCTATGCCTATACCTAGGGCCTTGTCATTGTAAAAAACTTCTTCAGGAGAGCCATCGAGCACTATGTGCCCATTATCCATTATGATCACTCTATCGACTATGGGGGCTAGAAGCCATGAGCGATGCTCGGAGATTAGAATTGATATTCCCTCAGAGGAAAGCTCCTTCAGGAAGGATATTACCTCTACAGCTGAGATAGGGTCTAAATTGCTTGTTGGCTCATCTAGGAGTAATAGCTTTGGCCTCATCACTAGAATTGATGCAATTGCAACTTTCTGTTGCTCTCCTCCACTTAGCTCATAGGGGGCTTTATCAGCTATATGTTTCATCCGAAACTTTTCAAGGGTTTCCTCAACAATTTGCTTTATTTTTGGAGGAGGTAGAAGCCTATTTTCAAGGCCGAAAGCAAGTTCTCTTCTAACGGAAAGGCAGAAAAGTTGATTTTCAGGGTTTTGGAACACGGTTCCAACTTTTTCTGAAAGTTTTTCTGGAGAAGACTCTTGTACATCGACTCCAAAAACCCTTACCTTGCCACTATATTCTCCGCTATAAAAGTGTGGTATGAGCCCGTTGATACATCTTATGAGAGTAGTTTTACCACATCCACTTGGACCCATTAATAGTATGAACTCTCCCTCATAGATCTCAAGGTTCACGTTTTTTAAAGCATATCTTCTAGAGGAAGCATATCTAAAGCTTAAGTTATCGATTGAAACTATGGCCTTCTGCTCTCTCAATGTTTCACCTACTTTTAATTCTCTCCTCAATCATTCTAACAGATACCTTTAGTATTTCCATTAAATCACTTTTGTTCCCATAACCATTTGCCCCGGCTGCTGTTGGGTGGCCTCCCCCGGCACCTCCAATGAGCTTACCTATCTCGCTCATGAGCTCCGCTAGAGAGATGCCTGTGCTCTCGTAGAAAGAGCGTGTAGATCTAGCTGAAATAACTATCTTATTTCCATCAGTCACTCCTCCCGTGATTGCGACGTCTGCCCCAAGTGATACAAGCATTGATGAAATCAATCCATGAAAACTTGAGACATGTGTGAAAACTATGATATAGTCTCCAACGCGTTTTATTTTGGATCTTGTAAGAGCTTTCAATTTAGCCATTCTCTCAGAGATATCGGGAACATGACGTAGATAATTTATGGCATCCCTATAGTTGACACCCTTCTCAGTTATTTCAGCCACTATCTTGAGAGTTTCACATGATGCAAGTGAGAGTTGTTTAGTGTCGAAGAGAATGCCTATTAGAAGCATGAAGTAGATCTCCTTGGGAGGATCAATTTTGAACTTCTTAAGCATCTTATACACGATTTCACATGTGGATGGAGATAGCTCATGTATAAGTATTGCATCAGTGTTCTTTATCACGTACATTGGAATCTGATGATGGTCAATTATGGCAAATACTTTCACGTTTACATCTGGATACGATGCTTTAATATCATTCATGTCAACTAATATAGCGCAATCGAATTCTAACAGCTCTTCTAAGTCCAAGGATATATCGACGTTAAAATCCTCAACCATTTTCTTAGATAGAGCTGATAGCGAGCTAGAGAAAATTTTCACTGAAACATTATCTAAAGAATGTTCGAGAAAATATTTTGTAGCAACAGCTGATCCTATTGCATCCGGATCCGCGTTGGGATGGGTTAATATTGCTATACGTCTGACCTTTGATTTTCTAATATTTTCAAGTAACTTTTCAGCGAGAGTTTTTATCATATTATTGAATAATATCTCCAAACTCAGTTTTTATTCTATCTCTAATCTCTTGCACTTCCTTTGCAGCCCGCTCTCTCTGATTTCTCAAGGTTTTTACTCTCAGCTCTAGAAGCTCAAGCTCTTCCTCAAGCTTTTTCACCACTTCTTCTTTTGTGGTTTTGAACATTATTGAACCCACCATCCTGAACATTTCAACATCATCTTTAAGCTTCTTGACTTCATTAAGGGTAAACTCAGTCTCCTTTTGCTGCATTATAACCTGTTGCAACTGACTTTCTATCATTTGAAGTTTCTGTAGTGCTGTCTGCAGTCTCGCAAGTTCCTGCTTTAGCTCGGGTGGAAGCTCGCCACTCATACTGTCACCTCTTTAAATTATCAATCAATTCTTTAGAAACTTTTAATAATTTAAGGAATGAATTCACAGCTGCTCTCAAACTTGTGAAGTCCGTGGCAGTGATTTTGAGAGTTATTGTAGTATTCTCCATTGAAATTGACGCTCTAGACCTATATGATGGCGGAGTCAAGGTTTCAGGTTTTATAGCTTTATACACTATCTCCGCATGTCTCTTAGATGGGAGGCTTAGTTTAAACGTGAATTCTATTCCAAGCTTTTCCTTCTCACTGGAAAGCCCCATATTCTCGGACCCGTATTTTCTTCTCCTATTTTGAATGATATCATTAAATGTGGAGTTTTTTTGCCATTTACCTCCACAAGCCTCTCACTAAAGATCATGAGGGAGGTTCTTTCATCTATAAGTTTAGTTACGTCGACACCCGTTAAAGGAGACCTTTGAAATATCTTAGAGAAAAGTAGAATTACATCATTGAAGTTTTCATATACTTTCTCGTCGGTCACCATTAAGATAATGTTATCTACGACATTGTCAAATTTTCTCACGTTTATATTATGCTCTCTCATCAACTTGACTCCTCGAATTCTAAAAAAGGGGTACTGATATGAAAAGCCCTCCAGTGAGCATTTAATGAACTTAATGAGACCGGGGTTTCCCTTTATCGTGTCAAGTATCAGTGCATAGGGGAAGCCAAGTATCCTTAGGCTTATGAAAGCTACATCCTCTATGGACTTCTTACCTCTGGGCTTGTAAATAGATCCGGGGATGACTCTTACAAGATCCTTGCATAAACTTCTCGTCCTACGTGATGGCCTCCTCGATGTCGTTATAAATATCATGAACTACCTCGGGTACTCGATCATTCTATCCTTTGGAGGATACAGGGCTACAATTTTCTTCCCCATCTGTGTTAGAGGTTCATAGGCGCCTCCAGCCATCACTAGACCACATCTGCGGCACTTCCATACTCCAGCAGACACTCTTCTAACAGCTATCTTCTTGCATCTCGGGCATTCATATTTTGCTCTAGCCTTTGCCACTATTTCAGACCATACTCTCCTAAGCGTGAAACCATATCTTGGAGTTTTAAGTATCATTTTCCTTTTGGGCATTCTTTACAGCCCCCATCAAGAGCTTTCTCTGCTCTTTTGAAACCTTAAATGCTATATCAACAGCCTCCATTAATAAGTCTTCACTTATTCCTCCAGGGCCTCCCTTTTGAATGGCGCATATTTTGTCATCTTCAGTAAAGGTAAAGGTTAGTCTTACATCGCTTACCTGTTCTTCCTCAAACGTTGGATCAACGAGAATGTAGTCCCCGATATTAACTAGGGTTACTGATATAGGGACTTTAACTATTGGCATTGGTTTCAACTGCTCTTCATCAACTTCAATGTTCTCATCTTCTCCAACCTTGAACGATGGAATCTTGCACGTGAGTATAGATGCAACAGCTGCTCTAGACGCTGCATCAAAGAGGTTTCCATCATAATTTTCAGAGTATATGTCTACGAATACTGTGAGCACTTTCTTACCAGGTATTAGGCAAAGTTTCTTAAGGTCTATGAGAGGAGCATGTCTAATTCCTCTATCAGTTACCCTAGCTAGTTCAATTGCATGCTCATCTGGAGGACCAGGTTCTATGAAGGAGGCAGACGTTGGTAGAAATTCAGCCATTGTCACTAGAACTCCCTCATCCGGTGTGTCAGGAAATGGTTCACCGATGTCCCATTTGACTCCGGCTATTACAACTGTATTTCCTATAGATACTTCAGCTGATCCTGAGGCTTTTTCAACTACACCTATGTTTATCTTGACAGGCCTATATTCGTGAAATTCTCTGCCGTCGAGCCTAGTGCCCTTTGCAAGAAGCTTTAGCATCGCTCTCCTTTTTAGAAATGACATTCCATACATGTCACTTGGAGATATCATCTTGACTCACTTCCTTGGCTACTTTTTCATAATGCTCTAGAAGGGCCTTTCTTTGAATGTTGTAGAGTTCATAGCAGCCCTTCTTTGCTAACTCAAATACCTTTTTAAATTCATCAAGTGTAAGAGAACCGTCCATCTGTATTAGAGTGACAAGTTTTCTTTGGGGCATAATGGCTACGACGAGGTCGGCCTCTCCAAGTTTATCCTCGTCGGCGTTGAGATCTACTATGTATTGACCATCGACTTTTCCAGCGGCGCAGGCTACAACTAGGTCTCTCATTGGAATACCTGCATTTGCAAGTGCTATTGAAGCAGCTGTTATGCCAGCGCACCTTGTTCCTCCATCTGACTGAATAACTTCAACTAAAACTCTTATCGTTGTCATAGGGAATTTTTCAAGAAGTATGGCAGGTTCTAATGCGCTTTTTATAACTTTTGACAGCTCAATGTCCCTTCTCGATGGTGCAGGGCTTCTTCTTTCATCCGTTGAAAACGTGAGCATGTGATATCTGCACTGTAGGAGAGCCTTGTCTGGTAAAGCTAAGTGTTTTGGATGGAGCTCCTCTGGCCCATATACTGCTACAAGAATTTTGTTTCTTCCCTGCTCTAAGTATGAGGACCCGTCAGCGTTTTTTAGCACACCCACCTTCATTATTGTTTTTCGTATTTCATCTGGCTTCCTGCCATCTGTTCTAAGGCCTTGTTCATCTATTAGTTTAACTTCTCCACATTCTTCGCTCATTTACTTACACCCAGTTCTTTGAGTCTTGCCGCTATTAAGTTTTTGACTCTATCTGTCAATCCACTTACATGGGATTCTCGCTCTATTTTGTCTATAACTTCACGGATGATTTTAATAATTTCATATTCATCGCTTTCAATCCATACTCGCCCATTCATTCCAACCAGGATATTGCACTTGAGCATATCCTTAATCATGTTTATCATGGAGCCACGCTTTCCAACAAACCTAGGTATTTTTACAGGAGATATTTCGAGGACAAATCCCTTTGACAGAATTCCAAGCTCAGGCCCTTGAAGTGTCAATGAGATATAAGGTCCAAATTTCCCCTTAACTTCTCCATAGATTACGGTTCCAACAGTAAATTGCTCCCGCATATCGATTCTTGACTGAGATTTTGTTGGAAAGCCATTTATCTGAAGAATGGCTGGATAGGGAGAGTTTATATCAAATATACAGTGATCAACTGAGATATGTTTAGCTATACCTATCACCTTATCCCCTACATTTGGAATATATACCCCTTTCAATGGGACAAGTTTTATTGTAGTTCCCTTTATTGACACAAGAGTTATTGTTGTGCATATGACATGTTTCCCACGCACCTCAGAGAATGATCCGATGACTTTATATCCGGGAGGTATGGGAAGCGAATCTCCTGGAAGGAATATGGCGCCCTTGCTTGTCTTCATAGCAGCTCACTCTCCGCTCAATCTAGTAGCTTAACCTGGATTTCACCTTTCGAAAGCGAGGCAAGTTTGCCTATAAGCTCTTCTCTCAGTCCCAGAGGAAGCTCGAGCAACGCATAAAAGCTTCCATCTCTCCCCCATTCAGTTTGCTTTAGTTCTCCATACTCTTTTAGAATTGGATACACTCTTGCATAATATATGGGTGGAACCTTTATGGCTATCCTTGCCACACCGTACTTTATAGGAATAACCATTGAAAGCTTCTTTATTATGTCCATTATCTGCTCATCAGCGCTCCTATTAATGTCAATTCTAACCTTAGCCTCTTCCAATGCTAGCTCAACTCTTTTAGGTGGGATAGGGTGTTTTGTTCTGGCATCTATGCAGAGTTTACTGATCATGTTTATGATCTGCCTTCTAAGTCTTTCAGCTAACTCTTTTCTCTGCTCTTGTGTAAGAGGCACACGCCCCTCTTTCAGAATAATTTCAGCAACTTTCTTGAAATCAGATGTACCAAAGATCTTCTCAAGGGTTTCCCTGGAGTGTTTTTCACCTTTTTTAGCGTCGGAGAATACCTCCTCGACGATCACGATGTTGTCTATCGATATTGGCTGACCTTCTCTGTAAGCATGAGCTTTCCAAGGATCAACCAATATCTCGAACTTTTGACCCCCTTTCTTCAGAGTAGCTATAACATACTTTCGTGAAGTCAAGTTATTCTTTGCCTCCTTTCTCAAGCGTCTCAGATTTCTTTAGTTGCTCGATATACTTGCGAATTTCCTCCTCCGTGAAGCGCTTGAATTTACCATCCTTTGTGGATATGACTGCTAAATCCACATTTTCCGGAGAAAGCTCTGTTTCTATGACGTTTCCAAGACAGTTTAGGGCAAGGAGTATTGCCTTCTCCATGTCCATGTCCATGCTATATTTTTTCTCTAAAAATGAAATCGCTGACTGAGCCCCGGAACCCATTGCAGTTGCGTAATATCCAGTAACGTTACCGCTTGGATCCACCATGAAAAGCTTTGGGGAGCCGTCACTTACTCCAGCTATTAATATGGCTACTCCAAATGGCCTGACTCCTGCATGCTGGGTGTATAATTGCATTAGGTCACCAAGATTTTGTGCTAGAGCCTCAACTTCAATAGCTTCGCCATACGTTAATCTGTTTGATTGAGCCCATATTCTAAGCTTTGAGATAAGTACTCTGGCATCAGAGCTTAAACCAGCAACCGCAACCCCTACGTGCTCGTCAATCTGAAATATCTTCTTATAGAAGGAGGGGTCAGCTAGTTTAGAAGTGACTCTCCTCTCTGCTGCTAGTACAACGGCGTCTTTACATCTGATGCCAATACATGTAGTCCCTGCCTTAACTGCTTCCATTGCATATTCAACCTGGTATAATCTACCTTCGGGGGAGAATATCGTTATAGCCCTGTCATATCCTAGTCCTGCTGGCGAGAACAATGTCTTCACCTCTCAAAGAAATTAATTAGGTAATTGATTTATTTTTTCATCTCTATCTTGTATTTTAGCTTTTAGCCTCTTGATGGTACCGGAAACATGTAAAGTGTGAAAAGCTGCTTTAACACCCTTGATGTTAGTTATGAAGAGTATACTACATCTCACATATGGAAGTGCCTTGTGAGTTGTTCTTAGTATCACTGTTGCATTTTCAGGGTTAAAGTCTATAACCTGAATTGGGGACTTTGCTAACACGTATTCTCCAAAGAGGTTGTGCATTGATCGTCTTATTAGATTTAGGATTTCATGCGAGGAAATATCGTTCAGAATGTTCTTGTCCTCAGCAACTATTTTGATATACATGTAGCGTGGTCTGAATATTTTAACCATGTCCGAACTCCTCGAGTTTCTTGATGTTCCTCTCTATAATCTCCACGGGGAACGTTGAGACACAGTGTTGAGCATAGTGTAGCGGTATGTCAAGTAGCAAAGCAAGTGAAAGCATGTCGTAGGGGCTTCTCATCTCGTAAACATTTGATGCGCCGCTTGAGATTATTATTGGAACACCAACCTTACGTGCGAATAGGCATATTCGCTGATAGAGAGCCAGTATCTTGCTCAAGTTTTTAGAGTGTATGAGTTCTCTAAGGGAGATCTCTACAGCTGTGTTTCCTTGAAGGGCGAGTCTAACCTCGCTTTTATCAGCGAACTTCAGTTGAAAACTCTCTGGCAGCATCAATATATCTACCCTGCGATCTCTTGCAGCGAATCTCGCTAAGCCTAAGCTGTTACATTTTACACTAATCAACTGAACTTTGTACCTGAACTTTCTTATCATCGAAAGCGCTTCAGATTTGTCTTCTACATCTATGATCACTCTCTTCACAACTTTTAGTCCATTTATACTATGACCTTTAACATCTACCTCTGGCACTTTATTTACCGATGTCACAGCCACGTATGTGAAGCCTAAGCGCTTGGCTGTTAAAAGCATATTGGCTAAGTCTTTTCTTTGAGAAGGAGATATCAGGATATCAGCGTAGATTGCCATTTACACCACTTTCAAAAACTGAACGTAAAAACTCTATGGCATCCCCTTTCTTCAACCTAATGTTAAACTTCAACTTTATAATGTCGTCTCCAAGTCCGAGCGTAATTTTTCCCTTGAAAGCTTCTTGCTTGTCTAAGCGCATGTAAAATGATCCCGTTGAGTCGACGTGGAGGTCAATTCTAGACAGTAAAAAATCTCTGTCAAAGTCGGTAAGGTTCTCAGCTATCTTTTTGAGCACTAAAGCAGCCACTTTTGGATCCCTTACCCGTAGCCTCAATATAGTTATAGGGTTTCCATGGTGTCCCGTCAATGTCTCTGATTTGAACTCTGCCTTGAAGTCTCTTGGTAGGATATTTTGTACTGCAGACTTCACTTTATCGACGGACTCTGTAGCGTGGCAGAAAACCTCTATGGAGAGAGATGATACTCTATCTGAGGGCTCTACTCTTCTTTCCGGCACTGGTTAATCCTCTGAAAGCTCTACCCTTATGCTTTGGACTAGTTACCCAGTTAATCTTGGGGTCGTTCTTTATTGCTGGATGATGCGGATCGACCATTATAACCTCGTACCATATGTATTGTCCATCCTCAGCGACATAGTATGAGTTGAGAACCTCAAGGTTTCTGAATTTTCTTGCAGCCTTTTCCTCTGCAACCTGTTGTAGACTCTTTTTCAACTTAAGCTTGACTCTCCCCATTCTCTTTGGTCTTCTTCCAGCCTTTATCTGCCTTTTTGTCAGATTTCCTTTTCTTACTCTTACTCGAACTATTACATAGCCCTGCTTTGCCTTGTATCCAAGCCTTCTAGCTCTTGCAAGTCTCGTAGGCTTATCCACTCTAACTATTGCACCCTGCTTTCTCCATGCTATTAGTCTCTGTCGCCACAGTGGCACAAGCCATTGAGCTAGACTTTTATTTCTTTCCCTCCACATTCGTTCCATATGTGTGTATGCTGATGTAGCCATATCACATCTCCTCCAGAGCTTTGGCGATCTTATCTACGAGTATCGTGGATATAGCCTCTTGGGCTTCTATGGTTGACCCACCTATGTGTGGAGTGCATACCACATTATTAAACTTTATGATCTCTAAATCCCCTGGAGGCTCCTCTTCGTATACATCAAGCCCTGCGCCAGCTACCTTACCTTCTTTCAAAGCTTTAGTTAAGGCTTTCGTGTCTATTATTGCTCCGCGCGAAGTGTTTACAATGTACACTCCATCTTTCATCATGGATATTTCCTTCTCACCTATCATGTGATAAGTCTCAGGAGTCAGTGGAACATGTATTGTGATTATATCTGCTCTCTTCAATAAATCCTCGAGCTTTTCACAAAACTCTATACCATGTGCATGGGCAAACTCTTTATCTGGATAGAGATCATATGCGATCACGTCAGCGCCCATAGCCTTTAGTATTAGTGCAACTTTCTTTCCTATTCTACCTAAGCCTATGATACCGACAGTTTTTCCAGCCAACTGTCTTCCCATGAGCTCTGATTTCAGCCATTTACCTTCCTTCATACTTCTATCTGCCTCAGGTATTCTTCTAAGGAGACTTAGCATGAGACCTATTGTGAGTTCAGCAACTGAATCTGAGGGGGCTTCAGCAGAGTTAACTACCTTTATACCCTTTGACTGCGCGTATTTCACATCGATGTTGTCGAGGCCAACACCTGCTCTTCCTATAACCTTGAGCTTTTTAGCAGCGTCTATAACCTCTTTGGTTACTTTTGTACGGCTTCTAACTATCAAAATGTCAGCGTCTACAACTTTTTTGATTAGAGCATCTTTATCTATGCCAGGACAGTATTCTACCTCGAAGCCCTTCTCCTTTAAGGCTTTAAGGCCTTTTTCATGTATTGGGTCAGTTATTAGCACCTTCAAATTTTATCACCTGTTTACATAGAGCTTTTCATTATACTACGCTTCAATCTTATTTGAAGTTTTCTAGCTGCCTTCTCAATTGGGGACAATATATCTGATAGCAGTGGAGCATAGGCTGACTCATAATGCAAGAGCTCACTTACTGGAAGAGCAGAGTACATTACAGCGGAGACCTCATTTATCATCGTCGCAGCTCTTTCACCAACTAATTGACATCCTATAACCCTTCCCTGTGAAGTGGAGAAAAGTTTCACGAGTACAGGCTTTCTTTCGCTAATATAGCTTGGCTTGTCATCAACTTTTGCCTTTGAGAACAGGAAGCTTATACCCATTTTCGAGAGGGTTTGTGATGGTAACCCTGCTGCCGCTATTTCAATATTGAAGATTTTACTTGTCATTGCAAGTGTTGGCTCTTTGACGCACATATTTTCACCGCTCACATTCATGGCTGCAATGATTCCTCTCCTAAATGCTATGCTTCCAAGCGCGGTTCTAATTGGATGCCCTAAGAATGTTGACTCCGCACAGTCTCCAGCGGCGTATATCTGTTTTACATTTGTCTCGAGTCTTGCATTGACCTTTATAGCTCCACTTTTACCGATCTCAATTCCACTTCTCCTCGCCAGTTTAACATTTGGAACAACTCCAGTGGCAATCACTGTCAAATCGCTTTCAAGGGTTTCGCCATTACCAAGTTTAACATATCCATCTCCTATTTCGGTGACTGTACATTTCTCTAATATTTTCAAACTGTCGTGATCACAGTTTTCGAGAATTCTACCCTTGACGTACGAGCTTATGTCTTCATCCAGCAGTGAGCATAGAATCCAGTCTCTTTCAACTATCGTGACATGAACTCCAAGTTCAACGAGAGCCTCCGCCAACTCCAAGCCTATTAAGCCACCTCCAACTATCACAGACCTGTCAACCTTGCTTATTCTACGTTTAATGTTTAGGGCATCGTCTAGCGTCGAAAATGTGAAAACGTTTGCGCCATCCTCTATCTTTATCCCCCTAGGAATTATGGGGCTTGACCCGGTGCATATTATGAGTGCATCATATTTGAGATATTCTACCTCATTTGATCTCCTATTCAGAACTTCAACCTTTTTTTCTCTAGTGTCTATTTTCGATGCTTCATGCTCTAGTAAAACGTTGATGCCCACTTTTTCCAGAAACTTTTCCGTGTAAACTATAATGTCCCTGTAGTTTTTTATCTTTCCAGAAATGATGTATGGCAGTGAGCATCTCGAGTACTCAGGATATTTTTCAAGCGATATCAATGTAACGTTAAAGTTTCTCCTCATTCCAGTTAACGTGAGGGCGGCTACTGTTCCAGCTGTTCCTCCTCCGATAACTATCACTTTCATTTCTTTTGTCGTCATGGTCAATAATTAGCTTAACTTTCTTGAAGGTTAAAACTATTTACAGAAGCTGAAAAATATTTTCACAGCGGACAAAATTCATGTTAGTATGACCACTCAAAGTATGCCATTAATTGGAATAGTTGGAAAACCGAATGTTGGGAAAACGAGCCTTTTTAAGGCATTAACATTAGCCGACGTAAAGATTGCAAACTATCCATTTACGACAACATATGATCCAAACATTGGAATAGGATATGTATCAGTTAAATGTGTGTGTAGGGAGCTAGGTGTAAAAGACAATCCCCGAAACTCTGTTTGTATAGATGGAACACGCTTTATAGGAGTCAAAGTCATAGATATCGGAGGTCTCGTTCCGGGGGCATATATGGGGAGGGGGATAGGTAATCTATTCTTGGATCACATTAGAAGAGCAGATGTACTCCTTCATGTGATAGACGTTTCTGGGTCGACTGATGCTGAAGGAAACATTATAGAACCAGGAAAGCATGATCCAATGGAAGATATACAGTTTATAGAGGAAGAGCTTTCAATGTGGTTCTTCAATATACTGAAGAGAAACTGGAGGAGTATAGTCAACAGGATTAGGGCTGGAAGGGAGAAGCCTATAAATGTTTTATCCGAGATGCTTAGTGGACTCAAGGTAAGAAGAGAGCATATCAAGGAAGCTTTGAGGGAAGCAGGGCTGTCAGAGGATGACATAATGAAAATGAAGGATGACGATGTTCAGAGACTCGCGAATAAATTGATGAAGATTTCAAAGCCCATGGTAGTAGTCGCTAATAAAATCGATATTGACCCTGGAGAAGATAATTATAAGGAGTTGGCAAGGAAACTTGATTTGCCTGTTATACCATGCTGCTGCGTAGCTGAGATCGCACTCAAAATGGCTGCCAAGAACGGCCTTATAAAGTATGTTCCGGGAGATAGTGATTTTAAGATCATAGATTCTTCAAAGCTGACAAGTGAGCAGAAAAAAGCTTTAGTATGGATCAAAGAGAATATATTGGATAAATATGGTGAAACTGGGGTTCAGAAGGCAATAAACACAGCGGTTTTCGATGTCTTAAATATGATAGTTGTGTTCCCAGTAGAGGATGAGTACAAGTATACTGACCATCATGGAAATGTTCTCCCAGACGCCATCCTAGTGGATAAGAGAATAACAATCAAGAAGTTTGCTGAGAAAATTCACACAGAGCTAGCTGAAACATTCATCTATGGTATAGTGATTAGAAATGGTAAACTTGAGAGAGTCGGAGCTGATTTCATACTTGAGAACAGAGACATTGTGAAGATAGTTGCCGCAAAATCAAGGTAAAACATCGCTTTTAACTTTTGCATTTGAGGGTATATCCCTATATATGACTATATGAGGATATATCCAGCTTCGTGAGCCAACTTTTACGCCAGGCATTAAACTTACATTGATTCCAGTTTTAACATGGTGACCCATTATAACGCCTAGCTTCCTGCGTCCACTATCTATGATCTCTCCCTTAATATTCACTTTCACGGTTTTGTCATCAAATCTTAGATTTGCAGTTATGGTTCCGGCTCCAAGGTTGCAGTCTCTACCAATTATACTATCTCCTACATAGGAGAGATGCGCAATATGTGATCCTTCAAATATGATACTGTTCTTTATCTCGCATGCATTCCCTATTCTACAGTTATCGTATATGCAAGTAAATGGCCTGATATAGCAGTTTGGACCTATGTCACAGTTATCGCCTATCCACACCGGACCTTCGATGTATGCCCCTGACCTAATTATCGTGTTTTCACCTACATAGACAAAACCCCTTAGCATTACGCGTTTTTCGACTTTACCTTTGATCATAGGCTTTCTTCCAGTGAACTTCTTCATTAGCCTCTCATTTGCATATAGGAGATCCCAGGGATAGCCTATGTGAATCCAGCTCTCAAATGGTATACAGAATGCTTTAACAATCTTTCCGGTTTTTATGGCCTTGAGAAACGCTGTCGTTATCTCTTTCTCCCCCCGCGGGGATGGTTCGGTTTCGCGAGCATAGTCTATGAGTGAGCTTGTTCCAACGTATATTCCGGCAAATATTGTTTTCACGTCTGAGAAGCTTGGCTTTTCAACTATGTCAACTACATTCATTTCACGGTCTACTTTTACCACTCCAAACTTTGTTGGGTCGTCGACTTCAGTTACAGCCAGTGTACATGTGCAATTGTCAGGATGCGCATGCATGATATTTCTAAGCATATCTGAGCTGACAATGATATCAGCGTAGTAGACAATAAACTTGTCACTTTCAAGCTTCTCCGAAGCTCTAACTAGGGCATCAGCTGTCCCTAGAATGCCTTCTTGACGAGCGTATTCAACAGACATGCCTAGGCTCTTGGCCTTTCCATTTATAGTTTCCTTGAGAACGTTCTCCATGTAATGTGTTACGATCACCACCTTTTCGATTCCGATCTTATTCAACTCCTCTAAAATGATGTGAATAATAGGCTTTCCAGCTACTGGAAGGCATGGTTTAGGAAGTTCATCTGTGAGAGGCCTCATACGAACTCCCTGACCAGCCGCCAGTATAACGGCTTCATTAATCATCTTATGATCCCCCTTAAATGAGACACTATTTTCTTGGCAACATTTTCTCCCATAGCCCTTTCCCTAGCCTCCACGGTTACCCTTACAACGTCCTCTGTTCCAGAGGATCTTACTAGGCACCAGTAGTCATTGTACTTGGCGAAAACTCCATCGACCTCCAGTAACTCTATGGGTTCTCCTAGAATTCTCTCGATATTTTCCTTGAAGTTTTCAACTACTTTGACCTTAAGCTTAGGCGGGCATTCTAAGTTATATCTTATTATGTGATAGGAGGGGATTTCATCAAATAACTTGCTAGGTTTACCTTCCTCTGATAAGATATTGAGCATTAAAATGGAGGAAATAATGCCATCTGGAGATTTATTGTGTTCAAAATGTATCCATGCACCACAAGGTTCCCCCCCAAACGTTGTACCTTGCTTCTTCATCTCATCAGCTACATAAACGTCTCCTACAGGGACTCTAACAACCTTTCCACCAGCTGATTCAACTAGTTCATCTATGACCATTGATGCGCTGATGTTTGTTACAATGACCTTAACATCATGGTTCTCAACTAGGTGTCTCGCATAAAATGCTAGAAGTTTATCCAGTTCAATGAAACGCCCCTTCTCATCCACAAGTGAGAAGCGGTCACAGTCACCATCGTATGCTATACCAGCGAAAGCCTTCTCAGCTTTAACCACTTTCTGGAGGAGTTCCGTTGTCTCAGGGGATGGCTCTGGTCTATCAACGGAGAAAATGGGGGAAGGAGAGGAGTTTAACAGAATAGATTTTTTAAATGTTGATGTCCTAAGATGCGGCACTACCATACAGGCTGTAGCATTAAAGCACTCGAACACTATCTTCAACTTATCCAACTTTGGAGAGGCAAGTGAGATAACATATTCCAGGTACTCTTCTAGGCGTTCACGATCATCATGTAAGCTGCCAACTTCATTCCACGAAACCATCTTGGGGGCCTTATCAAATAGCTTCTCGATATTAGCTGACTCACACGGTCCCAAAGCTTTTCCTTCGTGATCAAACACCTTAACTCCATTATACTCTGGGGGGTTATGACTAGCTGTGATCATTGCTCCGAAATCTGTATGTTTTCCTGTTAAAAATGATAGAGCAGGTGTGGGCAACACTCCGTAATCTACTACATCATGTCCTGAGGACATAAAAGACGATGCAAGTAAACCCTTTATCAAGGGGGATGAAGCACGTGTATCTATGCCTATAGAGATTGTCTTTCGACGTCCGATGAACGCAGATATGGCATATCCAAGCTTTATTATCAAACTTGGAGTTATATCTCTCCCATAAACTCCCCTGACCCCTGAGGAGCCAAAAAGGGATGGCATCTTTAACCACTTAACTCGACTTAGACTCGGGGGGCTGAGATTCTGGGGGTGCTGCAGCCTCCTCAGGTTCCTTTAGGATCTTTGTCTTGGCGAAAAGTACCTTTACGACTGGAGAAATCTTATGCACTAGTTTCGAAAGCTCCTCTGAGTATCTGTCGAACGCTACATCTTTTATGACTTCAGCAAATGTCTTTTCAGCGCATTTCTTTTTGATAAATTCAACGATTATTTTTCTCGCAGCTCTCTCTTGGGATGTCTTCCTTCTTCCCCTTAGTATGCATATGATGATGAAGCGTAGTCTGTATCCATCCTTGGTTTCAGCTTCCGTCACAGCGAGAACTTTAGTATTTCTTCGCTCAATGAAGCTTTTAATGTAGTCTCTGGTTAGGAAGTGCATTTTAACCTTAGTGTATGCCGTGTTTCCTTTGATATCTATTATTTGAAACTTTAGCTTAACTGGTTGATGTGTGAAATCTTTTGTAAGTTCGTATAATGATATCTCAAGTGTTGCACCTAAAAGTGATTCAGGCTTTGTGGCTGGAACCTCATATAGGTCAACTGAGCCAAATATCTCTGGTGCTTTAACCATGTACCACTGTTTTAATCTCCATTTATCGGTTCTACTCAGTTTCTTCGACAACTTTCAACCCACCAACGTTTTCATATACCTTATATGCTGCCTTAAGGCAGGCAATTAGGTCGTCCACGGTATTTAACACTGAGCCTATACCCTTACGGCTTTTGATATTAAATTCTATAATGTTATCGTTTTTAATTTTTTCAGTTATCTCAAGAAGTGGCTCCCTTATATTGTCTATAGACACTGATTGAGAAAGTATCTTCGCTAGCTTTGGGCTACATTTTACCTTTAGGGTGGCGTAAATTATCTCTTTCATCATATAACTTGCTCACCTATATACTTGTCGAAGAGTTTAACGAATTTAGGTATCTTATCAGCGGGGATTTCTCCCCCAGCTGCGTTACTGTGCCCTCCTCCTCTACCACCACATTCTGCCGTGGCTTTTGACATTGCTTCTGCTAAGCTTATGTCATTTTCATACATTGGAGATATTCTAGATGAAATCTTCACAAGGGATTTATCATCTTCCTTGTATGTAAAACCTAGTACAACTGGTTTTGTAGTTATGGTTGGAGAGGATGACACTATAGATGCTAGAGTGCCGATCAGCTGTTCATCGATGAAATCTCTCCCATCTATTACGAAAAGATACTTGGTTTCATAGGCTATTGATGCAGGCTCCTTGGTTATTTTTCTGAGATACTCTGCTAGTTTCTTCCTATATTCAATAGCTATCTGATCAACTTTACGCATCAGCTTTTCGCTTCTATCCCCTAAGCATATGGAGATGCCGAGACTAGGCATCCCCAGCCTCCCACATATGTTTAGAACCGTTGAGAATTCTACTGCATTTCTAAGCGATGGAAAATCTCTTTCACGGGTAAGTATATATACTTTGCCAATGATGTTTTCAGCTTTCTTCATGTCGATTCCAATGCTGTTCATGTATCTTATCAGCGAGGAAACTAGTAGGCGTTTCTCCTCCTTAGTTAGGTCAGATAATGTTCTGAAGCTTCCATCCTCTTTTTCAAGCTTTATGCCCATGCTTCGCAGAAACTGTATGCAGGCGGTTTCATCGCCTATTAAGCCTGGTATTGGAATGTGAATTGAGTACTCGAGAGACTTAAATATTGGCCGGGTATCTGCACCATACAGTCTTATATCTATTTTCTCCTGGACAAGTCCCGTATCTATTGCATCCTTCAAAATTAATTCATGGTTCACCCCTACAAGGGATCCTTTTTCACCCTTGTCCTGTCTATCTCCAATTGCTCCAATTACTGCAAGCCATGCGAGGTCTTTATTTTTTCTATTAAGTTCTCTTGCAAAGAGATACGTAACTCCGGCTGCGCTAATTTCAAGTGCTCCATTTATTCCATGAAGATGAGGATTCACTTGAATGATTTTCCCTGAATTAAGCTTAGAATTTTTGTCAAGAGGTTCATGATGGTCCAAAATTAGAATTTTTCTATCTTTGAGCTTCTTAAGTAGTATGTCCACTTGGCCGCTTCCAAAATCCGATAATATGGTGAAAGAGCGGTCATCATTCTTTATGTCGTTAACCTCTCTTTCGGTCAGCTGCTTGAATATTCTAACTTTGAATTCTATATCCATTCTAAACATCGCTTTAGCAATTATACTAGCTGCTGTGAGCCCATCGCAGTCAATGTGAGAATATATGTTGCATCTTCCATCGACGTTTTCTTCGAAAAACTCTACTGCCTCTTTTACATTTTGGAGAAAAGATTTAATTTTCTCAGGTGAGGATATCATTAGGCAAACACGCTTATCCTCTCTTTGTAATCGAAGTTCTCGGGGAGAATTCCTTTTCTCTTATAGTACTTGACGAGTCTATGGATTTTTGCTTCAGTTAAGATTAGTCTCCTCTTAGCAACGTAGTCTTTCTTGTGCACTGCGAGATGTCTCTTTATTCTTTTAGCCTTCTCAATTAAAAAGTATAGGTCCTCGGGGAACTGCCAATAACCATGTGAGCGGAGGAACTTCACTAGCTTTTGTCCTAGGATAGGTTTGACAAGTGGTATGCCATATTGGTCTCTAAGTATGAGACCTATTTGTGATGGAGGAATATTTCTCTTTGCGAGCTTAAGGATTAACGCCTCAAGCTCACTCTTTGTCATTTTGACCCAGTATGGGGGTCTTGGATTTGGACCTAGGGCTGTAACTGGTCTAGTAGAGTGTGATTGTCCCTTCTCCTTTGCATGCATTCTACCCATAGTCTTCACCGTTTATAGTGCTTCTTATTTTGATTAAGAAAGAAAAAACCTTCTTAAAACTTTTTGCTCTATGTGAGAAAAGATTCTTCTCCTCGGGGGTCATTTCGGAGAAACATTTATCGGCTTTGAGAGGTTTGAATATTGGATCGTAGCCGAACATTCTTCCATGATGAATACTTTTTGCAATGGTGCCTTTACAGATTCCAGTAAAAGATTTTAGCCCCATGTTGGGCACATGGAGTACAACTACCGATTTAAATAGTGCCCCTCTGTTCACTTCACCTTTCATTAGCTTAAGTATGCCACTGTTTCCAATAGTTCTGTACACATAGGATGAATATGGGCCAGGGAATCCATTTAGTGCCTCAATAAATATACCATCATCTTCAACGACGAACGTTAGATTTCTATATCTTTTCATAAGCTGTCTAGCTTTGAAGAGAGCAATTTCTTCGAGGCTCTCAGATTGTATCTCGATAATGTTCTCTGATTTTCTAATCATATCTAGTCCAAAGTTTTGAGCTATCCTAGATGCTTCTTCGAATTTAAATTTACTAGATGTGAAAAACACTATCCTATTTTCGTCTTCTATTCTTTTCAATGTACCTACCTCTTAATTCTATGGTTGAAGCTCTTTCAAGCACGCTATCAGCTTTCGGATATGTACTCCGGTAACCTCTTATAAAGCTTTTAAATATTGTGTTGAATTTATCTGGATGCGAAGCTTTCAGGGCTCTCTTGAACAAATGTATCTCAGTAGCATACTCTTCGATATCATAGGTTATGTTCCCGAGTCCAAAATCTATTAGGTAAAGACCTTCATCGTCTTTTAACATAACGTTTGACGTAGTTAAGTCTCCATGCACAATTTTATTACCATGTAGAAGACCAATGAACTTTCCGAGTTGCTCACTTAGCTTCGAGAGCTTCTCATCGTGTATTTCATCTACTATCTCCCTTAAAAGTTCTCCGTCAATATGTTCCATTACGATGGTGTAATCACTTAGGTCGAGATAATATAGGATTGGAACAGGCACCCCAATTGACCTGGCTCTTACGAGTATAATTGCCTCTCTTCTAGTTCTAAGCAGTCTTATTCTCTTATCTAGTAGAGGGTTACGATACTTCTTCCTTACCCTTTTCTTTATCACAGCTTCCCGATCTATAAAATAGCCTTTATAGATTACCGCTTCGGCTCCCACTGATATTACTGACCCAAGGTGTATCAACTTCATCCAGCCTCCATCTAGGTTTTATGAACGTGTCTTCGATATCCATTTTAACTCCAGCCTTGTAAGCAAGTATGCCCGTCCACGCTATCATCGCCGCATTGTCAGCAGAATACTCTGAAGGAACAACTGCGATTTTCACATTATGTATGGACACCATGTCCCTCATCATTTCCTGCAGTCTCTTGTTTGCACATACCCCCCCTGTCAGTAAAACTTCCTTCTTTCTTAGCTGTGTAAGAGCTCTCTCAGTAACTTCGCATAACATTGAAAACGCTATCTCTTGAAGTGAGAAGCATATATCCTCAATAGAGTATTTACCTTCTCTAGCTATTTCTATGGCTCTTGTGAGAAGCCCTGAATATGAAACGTCATTTCCCTTAACTATGTATGGTAGTTCTTCTACCATGGTTCCACCATTTTTTGCTAATTCCTCTACTATTGAACCCATTTTGCATGCAGGAATTTTCCTTGAGAGGTCAAGTTCCCTGACAAAGACATCAAATAAGTTTCCCAGGGTTATATCAAGGGTTTCACCATATATTCTGTATCTTCCAGCGTTGTGAGCAACAATGCATGTATGGCCTCCAGATACGATGACCGTTAACGGATCATGCATACCTGTCAGAAGTTTTCCAATTTCTATGTGTGCAATTCCATGGTGAACTCCGATAATGGGAACATTTAGAGAAAGAGATAATGTTCTTGCAATTGTTGCACCGACTCTTAGACAAGGTCCCAATCCTGGACCCTGGGCAAAAGCTACAAGAGAAATTTCATCTGGTGAAATACTGGATTTCCTAATTGCATTCTCAACAACTTTGCTGGCATTCTCCACAAAAAAGTTTGCAGCTTCACGAGGATGGATTCCTTTTCCCTTCTCAGGGGTAAATCTTACACGCTCGTCAACCAGTATCTTACCATCGTCGGAAACTATACTACATGCAAATGTGTGAGCTGTTGACTCTATGCCAAGTGCGTAAAGCAAACTCATTTCTCCGCTTTTGCAACTTCAGATTTTGAAAGAAACTCCGTGTAACCACAGTAGCCGCATGACCTTCTGGGAACAGGAACTTTATGATCAGCCATGAATCTTCCACATCGTGGGCACTTCTTCTTTAATAGTACTATCTGCTTCTTCTCATAGTCGACATAGTAGAAGGTGTGAGCTCTTACAGGTTTCTTCTCCTTAGCCAGTTTGCTCACCCTCCTTCAGCTCCGGGAAGTTTCTTAAGATAATATGTTTAGCCTCATATTTATCAGCAGAATCTTTGCTATTATAAATGTGAACAAGACCATGCGATGCTCCTTTACCAGTTTCGCTCAGAATTTTTACGACGTATACTGTTCCCTCCGGCTTATTGTATAGGGCTTCAAAATATTTCCTAACCTCCTCTCTGGTCGGAGTTGGTTGGAGCTCATGATGTATGATAAACTTTACTTCAAGCCTATCAAAGAATTCGTTACGCTTCTCCTCTACGATTTCGTACCTTAACTTTTTCTCCTCTGTATGTTTTTCCTCTTTTTTCTCCTCGGTTTTCTCCACCGACATCTTACCTCACCCTGATAGCGTATTTCCCTGGTTTTTTAGCGTTTATCATTTTAGCAATCTTAGAGTCGAGCGAAAATATCAGTATTATTCCGGTCCAATCCTCTGAGAGATCCTTTGATCCACATGCTTCGCAGACGTTTGAGTATGTAATGTACCTACACTTTCTACATGCCCTCTCCTTTCTCATCTTTTTCCTCCTTCTTTAAACCTATATCCTCAAGTATCCAATCTATTTTTCCAAGATACGGTTGCCTCATGGTTAAAGCGATTCTCATTGGATGTACTCCTCTCTTTGGAATGCTTACACTGACCACTCTACATCTGACAACATCTCCTATAGCAAGAACTCTTCCAGTCTTCTGCCCGGTAAGTACTCCATGTTTATCGTCGTATGCAATATAGTCATTCAGTATCTGAGAAATGTGGACAAATCCTGTGAGGCCTCCTATATTTATGAAGACCCCGAAGTTGGTTATATCTACTACATCTCCTTCAATGACTTCCTGTAAATGAGGCTTGAATATCAAAGCCCTAAATATCACCTTATGCCTGGCAAAAGCTTCACCATATGGTAAAACTCCAACCGGATCTACGTCAGCGTCAAATACTCTAATGATTAAACCAGCATCTGGGATAATGGTTTGTTCATACTGCTTTCTTAACAGCTCGAGTACAACATCTTTAAGTGGTAAGTGAAGTTTATCAGGTGGCACGGCTATATTGTCCTCGATCTCAGCTATGTAGAACATTACAAACCCCCCAATTAGATGAGAGACTTGAGCTCGATTTCCAAGTGACTCATGCCCCTGATGTATATGGTTGGTATACCATATTGACGAAGTCTCTTTCTTAAATATTTATCGTTTGTTGCTACAATTGCATTAAGTTTTTGCGCATATTCTATGATAAGCTCATCCGTGGGCTTCTTTTCATCATGTGTTTCTATTATCTCGCATTTCTCTATCAACTTCCTTGCAACTTCCGTTAACTTCTTAAGCTTAGGAGAACGTTCACTAACTACTTTAAGTTCGCTAAATATCCTGTCCAGAACATATGGAGTATAATCTACGTCAAGCACCCGATCAAGCTCCTGGAAAAGATTCACTCCAAGCTCAATACAGTTAAGGAACATGTTTAAATCAATTATAATTATTCTCCTCGACATATACCGTACCCAATGAGTCTCCAGCTGCCTTCAATATTCCTACTTATCGCTATTCTCTGTCCTTCTTTAAAGCATATTGGGCGTTTGAGACGTACATGTAGTAAATCGCCCTTAATGTTTACGCATAGTCCTACGGTTGTAGCGGTTCCAACAGTTAGCATGAGAGGTTCTCCAACCTTTATTTTCTCAACTTTTATTGGAACCTTAACTCCCACAACTTGCTCGAAGAGATGGGTCTCTATCGTTAACTCGTTTACGACAGGTAAAGTATTTTCAGGATGCGTCAACACATTTCCTACAAGCCTATCCCCCTTTGTGAGAGATGGATCAATGCTTAGCTCGATTCCAACCAATCCTCCTGGAGTGGCTTCCTCAACATTCTGCCCCCCGGTTTGAATGCTTAAGACCTCGGCTTGAAGTTCCTTGAACTCTCCCTTGTAGAAGACACCTGGCCTTATGACTACGGTATCGCCAACTTTAACTTTTCCCTGTAAAATACTCCCTCCAACTACTCCTCCCGCTAACTCTTCGAGGGGGGTTCCTGGTTTGTTAATGTCAAAGGATCTTGCAACATACATTTCAAAGGGGAGATTAGGGTCTCTTTCGGGGGTAGGTATGAACTTTTCAATTGCTTCCAAAATATAGTCTATATTTATCTTGAGTATAGCGGATGCAGGTATTATCGGGACTTTGCTTGGATCAAGGCCCCTGCTTTTTAGAAAGTTTATTATTTGCTTGTAGTTTCTGAGAGCTTCCTCTTTTGACACTAATTCAATCTTGTTCTGAACAACTACGATGTTCTCCACGCCGACTATCTGTAAGGCAAGCATATGCTCTCTTGTCTGAGGTTGAGGGCAATCTTCGTTGGCAGCAATCACCATTAATGCACCATCCATTAGAGCAGCTCCTGACAAGGTTGTAGCCATTAAAATTTCATGTCCTGGTGCATCCACAAATGATATGGTCCTTTGAGGCTCAGTCTCTGAGCCACAGTACTTGCATAGCTTCTTGGTAGTGTAGCACTGTGGTGGTGGGCAGTTGGGGCACTTATATATCGTCACATCAGCGTAGCCTAGCTTTATAGTGATTCCACGCTTTATTTCCTCACTGTGCTTGTCCGTCCATATCCCGGTTATAGCTTGAACCAATGTTGTCTTTCCCATATCAACGTGGCCTACGACACCTATATTAACCTCGGGCTGTCCAATGGGCTTTTTCAATTACTCTACACCCTTCTCCTTAGTTTTCTCTTCAGCTTTTTCCCTTGTCTTCTTCTTTCTCTTCGGCTTCTTTATGATTTTGACGTTTATCTGGACAATGTTCTCTGATATAACGTTTCCATGGACAGTTTTTCTCCTTCGCTCACCTTTCTTTCTTGGATGAAAACATGGTGGACCACTTAAGAGAACTCTTCGGCGACTTGGACCTTCCACTGCCGGATGCATAGGAAAACCATCTTTGTCGCTTCCACCTGTTATCTGTAGAATGTGGCCTGGAAGCTGTAGAAGGGTGCCGTCTATGGTTTCGCCTATCCGCTTTCCTATTAAGGCTTTGGCCTTTTCATCTTTTAGGATTACTGTCCAAGCTTTTCCCGTTTCAGGGTCTGAGACTACTATTTTGAATTCAGGCATATTCTCCTAGCTCCCTCAGCTTCTTTGATAGTATTATCCTTTTTATCTCCTTTAATGTTTCTAACTCATCTTCTGATAAGAAGTTTTTGAAGTTTAAAAGCTCGTATATGAGATGCTCAGGAATATATGTGTACAATACGCATGGAGGCTTTATGTTTCTTCCAATTACACCTCCTTTTATAGAGATGGCAACCTCCTGTCCTTTAACAGCATAGGGTATAGCTTGACCCTTGTCCTGGATCTGCATTATCATCCCAACCTTCCTTCCATTCTCAAGCATCAACTCTATTCGAGGTTTAATTCTTCCACCTAGTACCTCTACTCCAACTATAGCAGGTTTACTTCTTCTGAAGATGTAGCGGGGTAGAACCTTAACCTTTCCTGGGCTTGGAAGCTTCTTCAAGATCTCCTCAATGGTCTTCCTTCTCTGAAGCATCCTCCATTCCTCGTATGATTCAACAATCTTGTATATCAAGTTCCCAGTTAGAATTGGGACACCAAGCTTAGCTGCTTCTTCCCGTGCATCCTCTAGAACAGAGACATTAAAGCCTATCACTACACCGTATTCTGGATTGTCTTTTTTGACTATCGATGCTTGGATAACGTCTCTTTTAGAGATATCCCCTATGTCAGCCACTCTTACGGGGGCGCCTGTCTGTCTCTTAAAGTATGATGTGAGGGCCTCGAGGGAACCTAGCGTATCTGCCTTCAATACAACTCCTATTTTATCAGTCGAGAATCTTATCTGACCTATCTCTGAAAGTATTCTTCCCTTGTACTTTTCAACATCCTCATCCGAGTAGGCTATGAAGAATGGAGATCCTGCAAGGGCATTCTCCAGATTTGGAGCAACTACTCTAACTCCGCTTGCAGCTACAACTTCATCCTTTGTATCGAAGGGCTTCGCTGGATCTCTTATCTCGTCGAGCGGCTTAGGAGTTAGAAGAGCTCTTATCTTCGTGACTATCGCACCATCCTTGCTTCCTACAACTATTTTATCTCCTTTTCTTACGATCCCATTGACAAGTATGCCATCTATGACGGTTCCAAGCCCAATAACTTCTTTTACCTCGAGAACAACGCCTTCTCCGGGACCCTTCACAGACATTTCAAGTCGTTTTTTCATGTACTGTTGAAGTAAACCTAAAAGAACAAGAATAAGGTCTTGAAGACCCTCCCCCGTCCTTGCGCTAGTAGGGATTATGGCAACATTCTTGGTAAAATCAGATATTCTATCATATCTTTCAGATGAGAAACCAAGTTCTGCTAGTTGGCCAACAATTCTGTAAATGTAATCATCCAATATTCTCTCAGCTTCACTTCCCTGCCTTCTTAGATTGTCGATGAACGCCATGTCAGTAGATTCCCATCCTGGAACCTTGTCTAATTTATTTGCAGCCACTATGAAAGGAGTTTTCCTCTGCTTGAGTATGTTAATGCATTCATAAGTTTGCTCCTGTAAACCCTCCAATATGTCAACTACTAAAATTGCAATGTCAGCTATAGATCCTCCTCTTAATCTTAGATTGAAGAATGATTCATGCCCAGGAGTGTCTATGACTATTACTCCTGGAAGCTCTATCTTGATCTTAAACCTCTTGAGAAGAGGTTTACAAATGTCTATAAGAACTTGAAGTGGAATAAATGATACACCTATATGCTGGGTTATACCTCCAACCTCCCTTAGCTGAACCCGTGAATGCCTTATTCTATCAAGTATGGATGTTTTTCCAGCGTCTATATGTCCAAGCATACATACTATGGGCTGACGCAATGGCATTAAACGCACCTCGATAGTGTTAAATTGTTAATAAGGAATAAAGTTAGCTAAGATATTTAATATTCAAAGAATATCTTAGCTTCTCTCTCAGCATTCTCTATGGAGTCTGCTGCATGAATCGCATTATATATTATGCCATCTTTCAATCCAATTCCATACTTTCTCCTAATGGTTCCCTCTTTAGCTTTGCTGGGATCAGTTGCTCCAATAACCTCTCTTACCCTTTTGACTATATTTTTACCATATGCTTTCATTAACACAACTTTGTCACTAGTCACATACTTGAGTAGGGCCTCGTAGAAGTCCTTTCCCTTATGCATTTCATAGAGTTTCTCTGCTTCTTCAAGGCTCATCTTTTTGACTTTAATCCTTAAAATTTCGATGCCATTGTCGAGGAGATCCTGTAACACATCATGTGCAACTTTCCTAGAAACCGCATCCGGTTTAATGTATACAAATGTGAACTCTATTTCCTAATTCCTCCCTTAACGTACTTTTTCGTCCACTTGAGCTTTCTAGGGTCCCTCTTAAGCTTGAGCATATTTTTTCTGCACTTGCTCGAGCAGAAAAAGTAGATTGTGCCATCGTCTTTAACGTACATCATTCCAGTACCTGGCTTTAATGGTTTTCCACAGAATGAGCAGATTCTCTTCTGCAATTTACTTTCGTCTCCTATCCAGTCTTGGAGCCTCTATCTCTGGATTGACTAGAATAAGTATATCTCCAACACGTACAGGACCTTTAACGTTTCGAGTCACTACTCTACCTTTGAACCTTCCTTCCAGTATCCTAGCTCTAACTACAGTTATTTCTCCTGTAGCTCCAGCTCTTTCTATTACTTGAACTACTTCTGCTGCAGCCTCCTCTTCAGCGCTCATACTTTCTCACTCTTTCTGAGTTCTTTTATCCTGTTCACCAAATCCTCTAAAGCCTTAGCTCCTTCTCCCGGATCTATGATGCAGGCTGATGCAGCGCTTACATCTATACCAGCATATTCTCCCAGCTTTTCTTTGCTGTATACATAGACGAACGGGATCTTCTTTTCGTCGCAGAGCAGAGGCAGATGAGCAACTATCTCTGGTGGATCCGTGTTCTCAGCTATTAGCACGAGTTTGGCAAGTCCCCTCTCGACCGCTTTAGTGGTCTCATTGGTTCCCTTCTTAATGCTCCCCGTCTCTCGGGCTATCTTTAGCAGCTCGTAAGCCTGATCAGCTATTTCCTTAGGGGTCTCGAAGAGTACAAAGAATGGCTTTGATTTCTCGGGCATTTTGACATACACCTCATGTTCTAACTTTTGTTCTTCCATTAACATAGAAGGGTGCTATTTAAAAACTTTATGTTTCAGCGAATGGAAGCTTTAGCCCTCTGTACTCGACCCATTCCTTTAATGGCCCATATATCACAACCTTGTTTCTAGATCGTACATCCAGTAACTTCCTAGAGCCTGTTAGAAATAGAGTGAGTTTTATCTCCCTTATCAGAGACTCAATATATTCTCGTATGTATTTCATACCTTTCCAAGCCTGCTTTACGAATGGCCTAGCAATGCTTCCCATGATAGCTCCTATCGAGACTGCTTTAACAATGTCTATGCCATTCGTTATTCCACCTGCAGCTATTACTTTTGCATTTGCTGAGTATGCTTCAATTATGCTAGCCGCCGTTGGGATTCCCCAATCCCAGAATGCTCGGCAAAGGGATTTAAGAGCTTCGTCTGTAGCCCTATAATACTCTACGGCAGCCCAGCTTGTTCCGCCGCTTCCATCTACGCTAATTGCATATACACCAGCGTCAATAAGCATTGAAGCAACTTCCCTTGAAATCCCGCATCCAGTTTCCTTGACTATAACTGGAACATCTATTGTGTCACATATCTTCGAGATTGCGGAGACAACATTTCTATAATAGGGCTTCCCGTCCCACTGCAAAGCTTCATGCAAGGGATTCAAGTGTATGAAAAGAGCATCTGCATCTATCATTTCAACTAGTTCACGAACCTCGCTTGGAGAAAGCTTTGTAGCTTCTACTGCCCCTATGTTGGATATCAGTATAGTCGATGGAGCAACCTTTCTGAGTCTCCTAAAGTTGTTCCTGGCAAGCTTACTCTCTAGAGCTATCCTTTGGCTACCAACTCCCATTGGGATGCCGTATTCTTCAGCTGCTTGAGCTAGCATCTTATTCACTATAAAAGTTTCCTTTGGGCCTCCAGTCATTGAATTTATCATTATGGGATACTTTATCCTGCGATTTAAGAAGTTGATTGAAGTGTCCACGTCTTCTAGGTTCATTTCCGGAAGTGAGCAATGAATTAAATGAACGTACTCCAGCCAAGTTGTTTTCTCTCTGAATTTGACATTTTTATAGAGGGTTATTTCCAAGTGCTCTATTTTCCTTACTTTTGTGGTGGTCAATTTCATCCCTCACATACAATTATAGTTCCCTTAAATACATCTCCTGCTAATGCATGAAACACATTACGTTTTCTTAGGCCATTGACAATTTTAACTTTTTCACATATTTTAAGAAGTTCTCTCACTTGACTAAGTTTATATAGCATACCTCCAGTAACGTCGTAGCCTTCAATAGGCTCCATGTATGATATGAGATTATCAAGCTCCCTTAGCGTTATTTTATGTAGCCACTTTCTCTTACCATCTATATTAACATATATTCCATCAACATCGACTATGAACAGCGTTTCCAGAGGCTTGAACGTTGAAGCTAGATGAACTATAATCTCGTCTCCGGAGAGAACGGATACACCTGTAGCAGAGTCTAAGATTAGATCGCCGTGCAGCAGAGGGATGAACCCTTTAGAAATTGTTTCCTTAACTATTTTAGCTCCGATAAATTTTGTCCCGTATTCTCTCATGAATAGAGCCGATGTTTGAAGGGGGAAAACGTGTAGTCCGGCCTTTATCAATATCTTGGATATTTTCATGCAGAGTTCTCTCATGGCATTGTTTGTAAGTGATGCCCCCTCTAAAGATTTTTCATCTGCTAAGCCCTTCTGTAAGTTGTATTCTTTGACTAATGGGTGGCCGAAGGAGCCTCCTCCATGCACCATTATGAGACTACACTGAGGAAATGCTTTAAGATATTCTCTTATCTCGTAGGCTATTCTCTGGACAACCTTGGTTCTAAAGGAGAAGGGTTTGGATTTATCGGAGATCACGCTTCCTCCAAGTTTCACTATTTTTAGAATATTACTCCTCAATTGTGACTCCATCCTCTGAAACATTTACACTAAAGCATTTGAAACCTTGTGCTTTAAGGGCATTGATCACATGCTCGACATGTTCTTCATAGCATATGGCAATTGCACACCCGCCTCCACCAGCTCCCGTAAGCTTGGCACCAAGTGCCCCATTCTCTACCGCAGTTTTAACTATCAGATCTAACTGTTCATGTGAGACACCTACCGCTGAAAGTAAACGGTGGTTAAGGGTTAGAAGCTCTCCTAGCCGCTCATAATCTCTGTCAAATATGGCATATATAGCTTCTATTGTAAGACGTCCAATAGCGTGTATAACTGGGTCTATTACCTTGGGATACCTTTCCTTCAATTTTCTAACTCTTTCTACCAGTGCTCCAGTACTCCTTTTTACCCCTGTGTCAATGACAAGGATTTTGGGAAAGTCCTTGGGAACATCGATCTTTATAGGCTCCTCAAACTTCCTATACGCGTAAACCCCTCCAAATGTAGCGATCATAGTGTCTATTCCGGATGGCCTTCCATGTATAATTTTTTCAGCTTCTCTAGCAGCCTCCATAATAGCTTCGCGGTCAAGTTTTCCATTTATGAGATAGTATAGGGCGGCTGAGCATGCTACTGGAACAGCTGCCGAAGAACCTAGTCCAGCCGATACTGGAATCTCCGAAGATATCTCAATTCTAGCTGAGACTCTCTTATCGAACTTGTCAAGTATGTGTAGGAGCGAACGTAAAATAGGATAGAGCTCATTTTTGGAAGGCTCCTCCCTTGAATCTAGCGTGTAGGACATTGATTTCCCCAAGTTTTTCGATACTATTTCTATTTTCCCAGTTTTGGTTTCTGTTAGCCTACAATATGCTTTCAAGTTGATTGCCGTTACTAAAGCTGGTTCACCGTAGACTACGGCGTGCTCTCCGCATAGGATAACTTTGGCTGGGGCCGAGGATAAAATCTCTCTCGTCATCACTTTAACTTGTAGATTTTTCAAATATTATTGAGGCGTAGCCAACTACCTCGCCTTTATATCCTACGACGTCTCCCGATGAAGCCCATTTAAGCAGTCTTGGTTTAGCATTAAACTCCCTTGCAATTGCCATGAGAGCCCCAATGGGCCCTGGCCCACAGACTGATATGTTTCTGTATCTGATAACGTTGAAGAATTCCTCTATGTTGAGTTGAAGTATTCTTTCTATAGCGGACATGTCTTTCTCATATGCGATCTCATGCGGTTCATAGTGTGTAAAGTCGCTGCTCGCTATAATTACAATGTCTTTTCCAATGCGATTTCCTACAGCTTGGTATATGCATGTACCAACTTCAGTACTTGTAGCCTGGTCTTGAAGCATCATGCATATTGGAACTATTTTGATATCCCCATATAGGAACTGTAAAAATGGAATCTGCACTTCTATCGAGTGCTCATACATGTGAGCTGTGACGTCTATGTCTATTATGTCGCAGTTTTCAAGAATCTTTGAAGCTACCTCCCTATCTATTTCAACATCTCCAAAGGGCATATACCATTTACCGTCTGCCATAATCGAAACTCCGCTTCCAAGACCTGTATGATTCGGTCCGAGAATTATTGCAGTCTTTGGCCTCCCATCCTCAGCCAGCTTTAGAAATCCATGTGCTGCAACTGGGCCAGAGTACATATACCCTGCATGGGGAGAAACTATTCCAATAACTTTACTTAGCGGTTGATCTCTAGTCGAGGGAAGTTTTCCAGGGCCGAGTCTATGTTTGAAACAGCCAATTATCTGCTGTTTTAGTCTCTCGGGGTCGCTTTCATAGAAGGTGCCAGCTTGGGCTGGATACCTTACATCAGATTGCATAACTCATCAATATTTGAGTAGTTACAGTCGAGTCATAAAATCTTCTGGTGTATATTCGATATCTCCATCAGGTGGAATTTCCCCTCTTTCACGGAGAAGCTGCCTTGCTAGGAGCCAGTATAGAAGGGCGAGAGATTTTCTTCCCTTATTGTTTGCTGGAATAATGAGGTCCACGTTTGTTGGGTAGAGATCAGTGTCACAGAATGCTACAACTGGAATGCCTACTATGGCAGCCTCCTTCACAGCTTGCCTATCAGCTCTGGGATCCGTTACAATAAGCACATCTGGTTCCACGTATGTTTTGCACACTGGATTTGAAAGTGTCCCAGCCCAAAACCTTAGCGTTATTGCATGAGCTTTCGTAACCTTTGCAAACATCTCAACTGGCCTTGCACCATATCTTCTAACTGAGACAGCTAATATCTTATCAGGTTCAAATCTTGCAAGAAACTTGGCTGCAATTCTGATTCTTTGATCAGTTTTCTTCACGTCTAAAACACATAATCCATCGTTTCTTATTCTATAGATGAATGGCTCCATAAACTTGCTTTTAACTCTGGTTCCTATATGTACACCGCATTCAAGGTATTTATCCCTTGGCACTAGCATTTCTTCCTCGCTCATCTAATCACCTCTCTAATGTTTACAAGCTTGAGTTTTTCCAATGCTTCAATCTCTATCAGCCTATTAAGTTTTGATATACGTTCTCCTCCATATATACCTGCTTTCACAAATGATGATGCAAACGCTATGGAGAGGTCAGATATAGTTTCATCGCATGTTTCACCTGATCTGTGGGAAGTTACTGTTTTAATGTTTCTCTCATGTGCCAGCTTTACAAACCTGATAGTGTCTGATATAAGGCCCACTTGATTTGGTTTAACTATGACTGCTTTACAGGATTCTAGTTCGAGTGCCCTCTCTAGTCTTCTAACGTTTGTGGCCGTTAAATCATCTCCGCATATCAATGTATTCTTGTAAGATGATTGAAGCTCCTTGAAGCTTTCAAAATCGTCCTCGTGAAATGGATCCTCAACATACTTTAGATTGAAATTCTCGATTATTGTGGATATGAAGTTTATTTGCCCATTTCTGTCCAGTACCTTTCCACTATCAGCATGAACGTAGACTTTTCTTCTGGGATCCCAAATACTTGATGCAGCTACATCTACTCCCATGTAAAAGTCTATTCCATGCATGCTGTAATAGTTCTCAATTATCGTGGATAACAAGTTAAGTGCTTGCATAGATGTCGATTTAAACAGTAAGGCTCCTTCATCAGTTTTGCCATAGAAGATATTGTTCTTTCTCAATGTGGCACATATAAACTTGTATAGGTTAAGGGTCTCTTTGACAGCCTCGTAGAATGAGGGAACATTTGCTGGAAATACCAGAAACTCTTGAATTGCTGGAATCATCCTTTGCTCTGCATGCCTTCCTCCTCCTATAACATTCGAAAGCGGCAATGGAAGTTTAAGTGAATTTGGTACTGCAATCATCTCGTAAAGGGGTTTAGCTTTAATTCTTGCTGCTAGCTTGAAGGCAGCCATTGAAACAGCTATTGAAATACAGCTTCCAATAAATGCCATGTTGTCTGTTCCATCCACTTCCTTTACAATCTTGTCTATCTCACAGGGATCCTCTGCGTCAGCTCCTAGAAGCTTAGGTATTAAATGCTTCTTAGCTCTTTTAATAGCTTCATCAACGTTGCCTTTGGGAGCGTAAACAACCTCGTATTCGCCTTTACTCTTCCCAAGAGGGGAAAAAGCTGTTTCAGAGACTCCTCCTGCACACAGTGTAACTTTAACCGTTTCATCTCCTCTATGTGTGAAAACCTTCACTATTTTAACATCAGTTATTACAGGCATATCGATTACCTGCAGCCATCACCTTACTTCTCTGCTTCACTAGGCTGCTCGGATTCTCTTCCAATTTCCTCTTTAAGTGAGAATGGATACATCTCATACTCCAGCATTCGGTCTATTACCTTAACGTGGGAGAGAAACATTCTTCTGCAACAATATCTGTGAATCCCCATGCTATCGAGGACGTCTCTTGGATGCTCTCCAGCTTTAACTCTTCTTTCATATTCCTCCCACTTATCAGCGAGAAGGGCACCACATGTGAAGCATCTAATTGGGAACATTCACGATCACCTCACCTATATGAAGTCTGCTTCCTAGCTCTTGCACGTGGCCCAAGGAATTTCTTGGGCTCTCTCTGTCTGGGATCATGTATTAGAAGATGACGATCATATTCGAGGAATTTCTCCCTAAGCCTATCATCTCTATACCATTCTACAAGCGCCCTAGCTATGCTTATCCTGGCAGCTCTAGCTTGACCTACCACTCCTCCACCTTTAACTTTTACGATAATATCTACGTTCTTAATCTTGTCCTCTCCAGCTAGGAGTAGTGGCTCCTCTATCAGCATTTTCAGATACTCTGGCTCATAGATCTCGATGGGCTTCTTGTTTATAATGACTCTTCCAGTTCCCTTCTTGATAACTGCTCTAGCAACCGCGGTTTTAACTTTGCCAACTGTAACTATTACTCTGGCCATGGCTTCCACCCTATCTCCTTTGCTATTTCACCTAGTTCCACATATCTTCCCTTAAGCCTAGAAACGTGAGCTTCCTCGAACTGGGTTTTAGGCTTATCCTTAAGCTCCTCGGGAACTCCTATAAATACTCTCAGACGCTTAAATGCCTCTCTTCCATGAGGCTTCTTGTAGGGGAGCATTCCCCTAATAACTCTTCTAAGGATTCTATCGGGTTTTCTATAGTGGAATGGCCCCTTTCTTGGATTATAGTGAGTTCTAATTTGAAGCCTGTGAAGAAACTTCTCTAGGATAGCCTCCTTCCTTCCAGATATAACCACTTTTTCAGCGTTGACTATAGCTATCTTCTGACCCATTAGCAGACGCTTAGCTACAATTGAAGCGAGCCTGCCCATTATCATGTTAGTTGCATCTACCACTATGTATTCATCCGGGTTCTCTAACTTAGCCATATGTCTCACCTCATTATCTTGACGTTACTTCCCTTCGGGTTCTCTTCGACAAGTTGCCATATCGTGACTGCTCTTCCTCCAGCAGCCTTTATCTTTTCAAGTGCATTTTTAGAAAATGCGAACGCAGCTACTGTTACTGGATGATCTAGTTCACCGCATCCAAGCACTTTTCCAGGAACTACTACAGTATCGCCCTCAGAAGTGTATCTATTTATCTTTGAGATGTTGACTTCTGCCCTCAGTCTCCTAGGCTTGGCTAGTTGTTCAGCTACGGCTCTCCATATGGGGCGCTTTGTCTTCCAGAGGAAGCTTACTAATTTCCTAAGCTCAGTATTGGTCGCTTTTGTTTCGATGGGCATTTACTTAACCTCACTCTCAACTAATTCTTTAAAGTTTTTGACCTGGTTATCCATTATTTCAAGTGCTAAGGAAAAGATCTCCTCCAAGTCAAGGTTTCCTATTCCTTCACACTGGAATATGATCTTAGTTGGATCAGAGTCTACATTTATTGCCCCAACATCACAAACTTCCATACATGACTCACAAAGAGAGCAATTTAGAGCATTCTCGATCACGAGTGTGCCATTCTGCATTTTCAATACCTTGTCGGGGCAAATTTCAACGCATCGTCCACATCCTGTGCAGAGTGCGTTGTCAACCTCTATTATTGGAGCATATTGGTAAGCGCATATTGAGACGGGTTGCCACTTCGCATGCTTCCTTCCAGTGCCAAGCACAGCTATTGCTTCAAACACTAGTCTCTGACCTGGAGCGAGCTTTATTATTGGAATCTTCTTGCTGACGAGTTTGACAGCTGGATCATTTATTTCCATATTTCCCGAGTACACTGTCAAAATTTTCTTTTTACCGCCGCTGGGATTCTCCGCAGTTAATTCTACCCTAACCTTTACAACTTTCATTAGTTCCTCTATAGTTGGGGGCCTTGACACAGGCTTTACCTTCTTCAATCCAGATTCCTTTATAAGCTCCCTCATAGTTTTGACCAGGCCCCTAGCTTCCTCCGATGGAACGGTCATTTTCATCGTCAACATGCCATCGCGTTCAATGCACTCTATGGGGTGATGCGTACTCGAAGCTATTTTCTTGTAGAGTTCCTCTGCCGCCTCGCTTTTCTCAACTGTGCATTCAATGGTTTTATATCTTTTCATGAGCTTTCTAATGCTAACCTTTAACGGGATCAGGCCTAATATATGTGCTATTCGTTCCCCATCGTAGACTGTAGTATTCTCAACGATAAATACATCCTCTATAGCTAGTGTTGGAACGTCTCTCTTGATAACTCTTCTGAAATAGTTCATGAAGTGACATGTAGTGTTCTCAACTAGGAATTTAATATAATTTGGCCTTTTTTCGAGGATTGTAATTGAGGGTTTCACGTTTAAGCTCTCCTTCCACGTTTTGAACCTGGTGGACGTGTTCCTCCCTCAGGTATGGGAGTAACATCTTCTATCATACCTATCTTCAACCCAGCTACGACTAGACCTCTTATTGCAGCTTGAGCCCCTGGTCCAGGTATCAGGGACTTATTTCCTCCGGGAGCTCTAACTTTAATGTGTACTGCTGTGATACCTTTAAGCTTAGCCTGTTCAGCTGCTCTTAAAGCAGCTTGAAATGCTGCATAGGGGGATGACTCTTCTCTATCTGCCTTCACAATATGCCCCCCAGAAACTATGGCTACTGTTTCTCTTCCCGTTAGATCTGTTATATGCACTATGGTATTGTTGTATGAGCTAAATATGTGTGCTATACCCCATCTAATCTTCTTGGGTTGCTCTCTACCTGCTGACATTAGGTACCACCTCTCTTATAGAATGGGGAGCCTATATAGTAGGAGATGGCATCCTCTTCATCTCTCTTGACAATGTATCCAGGGCATGTAACTCTTCTACCATTTATCGCTATATGGCCATGCGTTATGAGTTGGCGAGCTTGATATATCGTCTTTGCAAGACCTTTTCTGAGGACTATGGTCTGAAGCCTTCTCTCAAGCCAATCCTTGGTCTCTAATCCAAGAATTGTGTCAATTGTAGCATCCTTTTCGACGAGGCCCAGCCTATATAATTTGTTGACAAGCTTTGCAAGCTCAGCTTTTCGCTTATCCTCGGGAAGCTTGAAGAGGCTTTTAGCCTCTCTCCTTATTCTCCTGATTTCAGCCTCAGCTCTCCAGAGCTCCCTTTTGTTTCTTAGACCATATATTCCAATGAGCTCAAGCTCCTTCTGTAGTATCTCCTTGTTCCAAGCCTCTAGGCGGCGCTTATACTTTTTTCTAGGCTTCTTTGGATCACCCATATTTTATTCACCTCTTCCTCCTCTTAACGCCTACGGTTCGTCCTTTTCTACCAGTTGTGCGTGTTCTCTGACCTCTAACTTTGAGACCGAGAGCATGTCTAATACCCTTCCAACATTTAATCTTTTTCATGAAGTCAATATGCTTACGAGTGTCAAACACAAGGTCAGGGCCTATCAAATGCTTGTCCTCACCAGTCCAGAGATCCTTTCGCTTATTCAACATGAATGAGGGAAGATTACCTGGAATTTCTTGAATCATTTTCTCCAGCTTCTCTATTTCCTCTTCAGTTAACTCACCTATCTTCTTGCTCTCATCGATTCCAGCAGCCCTTGTGATAGCAAACGCTAGATTTATGCCTATACCCTTGATATAGGCTAGGCCGTAGGGCACCCTCTTTGTACCATCTATAGTTGTACCAGCTATTCTGACCAGTGACTTAAGCTCCTGCATATGCATCACTCTACTATCACATTATCAGCGCTACTTTTAACTTTCAAAAAGTTAGATAAAAAGCAAAATATAAGGTTTCTATAGTAACTCTCGTTTTGGTTCACGAACTTTAGGCTGTAGTAATGTAAGGAGAGTTAACTACTGATGTACGCTCTAAGAGGTTGATTTCTTCCGACAGTACCCTCCGCTTTAAGTACACCATTAATGTATATTTTTACATACCAAGCATAATCTGGTACGAAGCCACTATTGGAATATTCTACGTAATAATCCATAAGAACTTCTTCAACATGAATGAACGGATTCCTTGTAACTTTGAATACATACCTTTTTATTTTCTCCCTCCCACCAATTTGGAGGAGATGGCAGCGGAGTGTCTGTCGAAATGCCGTGACATCGGCATAACCCTTAGGCGTCTTCGTTTCGAATCTTGCTCTAGTATTTTGAAGGTATCTTAACGCTGATAGTCCTAAATTATTGAGCCTGATAAGGGTTGTATTTAGACTTGAATGTATTGATTAATAGTTTGTACGAGAGCTAATTTTCTCGCTTCAGAAGTCTGTTCTAATAATGAAACAGGAAAACCAAAATAGTGAATATCTTTGTAGCCGAGCTCTCTAACACATGCTTCAATCACTTGCTTTTGTGCGAGGCTACCTTTACTTTTTAAATCTCTCTCAACCTCTGAAACTGTAGTTGATGTCGCACCTTCTGTTGTATACACAGCGTGAATGATCTGTTGATCAATTCCGATAGTTCCGCTATCTTTGCAGTTCTTCGAGAAGCGTCTCTAGTGACTCGATCACCCTCCTTCTGTCATCCTCCGCATACTTGGTAGTCCCAAAGATGCCCCTCCAGCTGTCTATGAAAGTCCTCCTTTTCACCACGGGAATTATGTTTCCTTCGAGTTTGGACTTGAAAACCTCTGGGTATGGCAGTATTTGCCTTATCCGCTCGGATAAGCCCAATGGAAGACCTCGCTCCAGCACCAGCGAGGCTAGGTCGCGGACGTCAGATGGCCTGGCAGAGATCACCTTCATTATGAAGTAGTCGACGTAGCTCGGAGCAAGTATAGCAACCTCCTCGCCAGCCACGGGGATTGTGGCACGTGTCCCCTTCATCATGGCGTCATCTACCAGTATCACGTCCTTCGGCCCCCTTCCCCTTATCTCGCCTTCCATGAAGTCCAAAAATACTTTAACCCTAGCATCATCGTGCCTAACGAGCTTGACGCACCTCATGAACCCATAGCTGCCGTGTTTCTCCAAACGCTCGACAGAAAAACCCTCTGGAAGAAGAACGCGTAGCCTGTCTATGGCCCATCCTTTTTCTTTCTTGATGACGAAGTCGCAGTCCCTCGTAAACCTCGTTAAGGGGATGAAGGCCCTTAAAGCGTAGCCCCCTATTAGGAGAAGTCTGGGTTTGCTAAACCCATTCGTCTTTTCAGATAGGTGCTTTAAGGCCTCGAGTATTTCCTCCTCGCGACGCCTCATCATGTCTATGGCCCTATGCAAACTCTATCACCTTTTCGACAGCCTCCTCTACTAACTCCCTAACATCGTCACGCTTCAAGTCTGTGGATCTAACTCTGAAGACCCGCCTCCCCAACTTCTCGTTCAACAAGCTGCAGCCATACTTCACCGCCGTCCATACCCTCGTATCGGTTTTGGATATGCGCCTCCACCTAGCCATTCGCTTCAACTTCTCGAAGTCCACCTCATCCCTTCGAAAGTATAAGATCGCGAAGGCGTCCGTGAAGGACCACTCGGACATACAGCTTACTATGCATGACTCAGGGGCCTCGACGAATAATTCATCGATTCTTCTGTACTCGTAGGGCACTTTCTTATGATACTCGACCTCGAAGCTCCAGCCCATCTGCTCAGCTAAACCCTCTAAGGCCCTCTTGTAGGATCTGTCCTCAACCGCCAAGCGGTAGATGTCTCGGTGGATGAAGTCGTAGTTCCATATGCTCGCAGCCGTTTGTTTGATCACAACCTTAAACCTCCTATCCTTGGCTAAGAATTCCCAAGGATCTCTGTACTCTTCTGGTATTACATACCAGCCCCAGCCGACGCGCCTCACCACACCGCCCCTGCTCAACCTGTGCAAGTACTCCTTAGCCCTAGGATGCACCCTCTCGGCATCTCTAACCCTGAACAAGCTTCCCGACCAGCTCTTGGTCAACGCTGCCCTGAAGCTCTCCAAGTACATTATAGTCACCTTTAAATATAAAATGGCACATTAAACTATTTAAAGCTATGTCACCTTTACTGTCATAATAGCACGCTGAGTTTTGAGTCTACCGGAACTCCTCATCCCCACAAACTACTTGATTTCCCGACATAACCGCCTTTTCATGAACCCTCTGAACGCGAAGATCCGAAGGAGATGGTTAGGAGGCTGATTTGGGGGCGCATCAAGGCAAGGCCCAAGCGAATCACCCTGTGCTTGAGCTGGGAGGATAAGAAATCCAGCATCAGGCTACTGGGAGATGATCTAGACGAAACTATCGAGTATCGTGGTACGATTCCATTCACGCCCTTCGCCCACGGAGTCATAGAGGCCTATGAAGAGGTATACGGCAAGCTGCAAGTCATCCCGGTCAGCTTCAGAGAAGATATCTACAAGAACAATGAAGTGTCACTACTCAGGATCCTCCCCTCCTTCCAGAGCCTGTAGAGCACGCCCTCAACGGCCTTCCTACCAAGTCCCGTCTCTTTGACTATCTCACTGAAGGCCCTCAGCATGCAATCGCTTAAGATGCCGAGAACTCTGCTTCTGGTATCGGAGCCCAAAGCGTAGCCCCAAGAAAGGAAATAGCATGCCAGTCTAATAAGCTTGAGGGTTCGGACCGGGGTGCGAAATGGAATGTCATGCAAAATTTGAGGCCGATTTTAGCTGAAAAGAGCGAGAAGACTGTTTATCTTTAACTTTGAATATGTGGCGCCGGGGGTGGGATTCGAACCCACGCGGGCGCAGAGGCCCACGGGCTCTCAAGGCCCGCGCCTTAACCGCTCGGCCACCCCGGCATCAAAGAAGAGATTCTATAGAGGAGATTTAAATTTTGAGTTTGTTCAAACTATGCTTCTTGACATGCTTAGGCGCTTCAATTAGAGATGTATTGAAACTGTGAAAGTTTGGAGCGTGTGTTTAGCTTGAGTAGATTCTTGACAAGGAGCCTAAGATGCTGCCTGTTGCAGCTGTGATTATAGTCATGATAGCTATCATGAGGAGAGTGCGTTTCAAACCTAGTTCTTTAAGTGCTACAACTAAGGAGCCTATACAGGGGAAGTAAAGCGTCACTACGGTTACTGCTGTCAGCATTTGAAGAGCAGTCATTTCGGGAGCTACTGCCATTAACACGCCCACTGCTACATCCTTTCTCAGCACACCTATCACCAGAGAGGCTATAACGTGACTGGGTAGGTTGAAGGGACCTGAGAGTATAGGCGTTAACGACTCTGCTAAGGCGCCTATTAAGCCCGTGTAGTAGAGCAGGTTCACAATTAGCACGCCTAGGATTATGAGGGGAACCCCCTTGAACAAGAACTCCCTTAACCTGACGACGGTCTTCTTTATAACGTTTCTGAGTTGGGGTCTTCTCCAAGGTGGTAACTCCATGATAAGTGGCTCCTCATATCCCGGTAAGAGAGCGTTTAAGATCATACCCGCTACAATGGTGGTCATCAAGAGAATCAGGTAAAGGAGGGTCACGTAAATAGATCCATAGCAACCTAACACTAACCATATCATGACTTGCTCGGCCATACACGGCACTCCAATCCATTGGATGAAGGATGCTATGAACTTGGCCTTCTCTGTTCTCAGGATCCTGGTGGCAAATATGCCCACTATGCTGCAGCCGCTTCCAGCTACTATGGGGCATACAGCCTCTCCGCATGCCCCTATTTTCCTAAGGGGGGCATCAAATGGCACACCCAGCCTTGGCAGAATACCTGAGTCCTCTAAGACGCCAAGTGCAAAGTATAGGATGAAGAGACATGGAAGTATCATAAAGAATACGAAGAAGACACCCGTTGTCAGGAGGCCCAGTGAAGAATATATGCCTGGTGAATCCCCTATTAATATGTACTTAAGGAGCCCATCAGGTAGAATAGCATCTAAACCTTCTCTAACGATAGGCTCGTAGAAACCATAGTAGAGGATCGATGGAAGTTTATGAGCTACCTCGTGTACGATAGCTAATACTGACCAGACAATGGCAAGCGTTATCGAAGATGCTAGTATCAGACCCGTTACCGGCTTCACTAATAAGCGATCGATGGTGCTAGGTTTAAGGGCCTTTTTTTCACTTACTATAACTCTTTTGTAAATGGTATCAGCTAGCTCGGCTCTCGCTAGTACCAGATCCCTGCCAAGACTCTCAAGATGCTCCCTAAGCTTGTTGGGCAGATTCTCGGCTAAATAGCTGAATTCTCTATCGCCTAATGCTATTAGGGAAGCTAAGGCTCTCTTGGATATCCTTAGTTTAGAGGGAAGCCTGTCGCTGAGACATTCTTCAAGCTTAGCAAGATGTCTTCTTATCTCAGAGGGTAGTTTAGGAGGGTTTGGTGCTTTCTTGCTCCTTAAAACGTTGACGACAGCATTCAAGAGCTCTTTAATTCCTCTTCCCTCGACAGCAGCCGTCTCAACTACGGGAACTCCCAGTATCTGCTCTAATTTTTCTCTGTCGATTTTTATTCCTGCTCTTTCAGCTCTATCTACTTGGTTGAGCACAAGTATGAGAGGTAAGCCAAGCTCCATTAGCTCGAGCGTTAGATAGAGATGTCTTCTGAGACTGGTAGCATCTGCTACTTGAATTATCATGTCTGGCCTATCCTCAAACAGCAGCCTCCTAGCTACGTCCTCTGCCTCATTTGTAGCTAACAGTGAATAAGCTCCGGGAGCGTCTAATATCCTTAAATGGAAGCCCTCAACCTTTACTTTTCCCTCATAGACCTCAACCGTTGTTCCCGGATAGTTAGAAACTGTAGCTGTGAGACCTGTCAGTTGGTTAAATAGAATAGATTTTCCAACATTTGGATGACCGAAGAGAACAACTTTAGCGTTCACGATCGTCCACCTGGCAGAATAATAAGCGTAGCATCTCTCTGCTCACAAATATCATAGAGTTATCCACTTCTAGGAGGATTCCCGACTTCCCCTTAGATATCACCGAGATCCGCCTACCGGGGACGAGACCCATTGATGTGAGCCTGTTTAATAACTTAAGATCCAGCTTTGTGCCCGGTAACATAATGAACTCCTTAATTTCTAGGGATCTAAGGTTAGGCATGTTTTGACCTCCAGATGTTAGGTATATCTAACATTGTTAGATTTATCTAATATTACAATATAAAACTTAATCGACTGCTATTGCATGTAAAGAAAACAAGCATACTGTATGTTCCCTTCCTATTATCACAAGATTGAAGTTCAGCTTAGTAAAATCAATGAGTTCTTTTCCACATTTTAGGATAGAGACTTTTATCCATTAAAACCCTTATCGTCTTAACGCATGTTGCCCTTCTTTTCTTAATCATGTCCTCTGAGGACATTAGGGCTTCTCCTATGGCTACGGCTTCTCCTTTCAACGTGTATATTACGACGGGGTCTCCCTGTTTTATTCCCTTACTTACCTTTACTATGCCTGGTGTTGCAAGCTGTGCTCCATGGCATATGGCTGAAACCGCTGAGTCCTTTATGAACACTTTATGAAATTCTTGGAGCGCGTACTCCATTGGCCGTATAACTTTCCTCAATAGGCTTTCGTCGCCGGTTTCCTTGTATATTTCATAGGCGTCTCTGATATCATGCAATGTCACCATTGTCTCATCTTCCTTGAAGACTCCGCTTCTAATTCTTCGCAGCTTATACATGTTTGCTCCACATCCAAGGGCTTCACCGATGTCGTAGCATAGCTTTCTAATGTAGACTCCGGCTTCACACTCTATGTGCATGAGAACAAAGGGCATATCTATTTCCAAGACGTTTAGCTGGTATATTGTTCTAACTCGCAACCTTCTCTTGATCGCTGATTTTCTTGGCGGAATCTGGTATATCTGTCCTCTGAACTCCCTGACGATCTCTATTAGCTTGTCTTCATCCACTTTCCTGTGCAACCTCATTATGCAGATGTATTCCTTGCTCGATGTCAGCAGTAGATTCACTATTTTCCTGGCGTTCTCTAGTAGAATTGGTAGAATGCCGGTCACGCGGGGATTTCCCTCAAATGTCTAGGGTCCCCGCGTGGCCAATCTTTTTGATCTCTAGGATTTCACGTACCCAGCTTGTAACCTGATGACTTGAGGGGCCTCTAGGCTTGTCAAGGTTTATCACGCCATTTTTAATGTACATGTCTAATGGACGATGGTATGGATTGTATCCATAGGAGTAATCTGTAGATTCCTCTGATGACCTGAAATAAAACTCCTCCTTAAACATTGCTATTCAACTTCTTTCTTCAGTTTCACTTTCTCCTTTAACTTATCTAGTAGATTAAGCTCTTTGAGCTTCTTGATTATCTCTTCATCGCTTGCATCTTCTGGAATGTCTATTTTCATCGGTGTTATTTTAATGTGTTTTATATTCACTTTTCTCCTCCTGACGCCAGTAACTTCCTTTGGACCAGTTATAACAACATAGTTCTTATCGAGTTTCTTCACGATTACAGCGTATCTCAGCTTTTCCCTACCTTTCAACTTTATGCATATTCTTCCTGGAGCTAGCAGTGTCGGATCCATCCTTTAGCTCCCTCCAAGCCTTTATGAATTTCAACATTATCTGCGTATTTTCCTCTATGCCGTATACAGCCGTGTTTATTATAATGTCATATATCCTATAGTCTTTAAAGTTAATCCCGTAATATTTCAAGTATCGCCTCCACTCATTTTCCTCTCTCATCTTCGTCTCATTCAATGCTTTCCAGTATGGAATTTTTTCTCTCCTAGCTATTCTCGAAGCTCTCTCCCTGAGGGGGGCTGTTAAAAATATCTTTACAGTGTTATCTTTAATTTCTTCAGGTAGCATTAGTGCAGCAAGGTTCCCCTCTATGACAATGTTTCCCTCGGAGGCCTTCTTCTTAGTTATTTCATCCACGTATTTGTCTATAGATGCATCCTTAGATGCCATTTCAGTTAGTTTCATAAGATCTATACCCATTTTCCTAGCTACTTCCCTGAAAACTCTTCCAATGGAGTGATACTTAAGCTTTAGAATCTTGGCGAGTTTCCTTCCATATGTTGTTCTACCGCTTCCATGTAAACCACTTAAGGCTATGACAAGCCTTTTTCCATGCATTTTATAGAGAAAAGCTAGACATTGATTTTAAATATTCTGTTAAGGAGGGAGACAAGAAATATCGATGATAGCGCATACCATCCGATGAATGTAAGGTTTCTACCTCTTGCAAATGTTGATATTAGTGGAAAATCTGGAGCATTAAATGGTAAATGTGCTACGGGACTCGTGCCAAATACCATGCTTAAAATCCAAAACACTATCAAGAACGGGACAAGTGTAACAAGATATATCTTGAGATTCTGCCTTGCTATTACCGCTTGAAGACTTGTAACTCTCGCCTGTTTCTTCTTGATCTTTCGCTCAAGCTTTAACCTTCTATCCAGGTCACTTTCCTCTCTAAGTTCCTTCATGAGCCTCGTAAGTTCCTTGTATTCTTCTCTAAATCGTCTCATGAGGTTAGGGTCGATGAACTTTTTGTTGAGAGCAGTGGATACACTTGACATGACTATGGCCACAATGAATATTACTAGCATTGAAAGCGGGTAAGATGTTAAATCCATTTCTAATCCCCTGAAAGAACTTTAAATATTTTCTTTGCGGCATCCTCCTGCTTTCCATGTTCGTTTTGCACAGTTAGATACATGCAGTTTATATAGGCAGCGTATGCTGCATTGAATATGTCCTCGAACATGAGATGCCTCTCTATTTCAGATTCTTCTTCAATGTCTCGGCGTCTATTTGGGTCAAGAGAGCGTCTGTAGGAGATTTCCTTTGGTGAGGCCTTTATTGCAATTATGTAGTCTGGTTTAAGTATGTCGAGTATGCTGAAAGGAAGCCCTGGAAGGTACCCGAAGGGGGTTTTGATCACGCTGTGAGTGTCGACTATGACTATCCTATCAGGGGACTTTAGCTCAGCTATTTTCTCTGCTGCTATCCTTTGTAGTTTGAGTTGAATAGATCTTGGAAGTTTTCGTATTTCATCTCTGTGGGATACATAGTCTCTCTTGATGGCCTCCTCTAGCATTAGGTCGCCGTAATTTATAATTTGCACATTATCTGACATCTTCTGTAAGATCTTGAGAACAGTGGATTTACCAACTCCAGGTATGCCAGTAACTATTGCAAGCGTCAACTTACTCTTCCCCTAGTAGCTTTCTTATGGCTGGATGCATTTCAACAAGTCTTTCACGGGTGAGTATCTGATAGTACTGGTATAGAATTCCAACGCAAAGTAGGATTCCACTACCAGTTCCATATGCTCCAAAGATATCAGCTGTAGCTGATAGTAATCCTATTAGAATTCCAGATAAAATTGTCAAATATGGGATATACTGCTCAAGTATTGTCCTTAAGACGCCGACTGACCTCCTAAAACCTGGAATTTGCATTCCAGAATATACAAGCTGCTTAGCAACTTCTCTCGCGTTCATCTGCGTTACTTCAACCCATGTGACCGCAAACACTATACAGATTACAACTAGGATAAGTGTGTACACAAGTGCTCTTAATGGGTCACTCAATGTCTCTTGAATACTTCTTGGAGGCGTTAGGTAATAGGCTAACCCCCCGAGTGCCTGATTTGGATTCGATGAATTGAACACTCCTATCAAGTTTAGCCATATATTCGAGTTATCGCTGTTCATGTTCGACCATAGGATTCTTATAAAGAATAGTGCTTCAGCGAGAAAAGCTGCAGCGAATATTATTGGAATGTTAGAGACGTATAGAAGTTTTAGAGGGTACTTGCTTTTATATCCTCTGAATCTTGCATATGATATCGGAATCTCGACTCTAACACTTTCCATGTATATGATTAGTAGGAAAACCGTGATTGTTGTGATTAAGCCAACAAGGCTTGGGAGACCAGCACTTCTTAAAATGAGATATCCCAGATCCTCCCCTCTCATAAGGGTGTATGTTAAGGCTGTGAAGAAGCCTAGTGGAAATTTGTCCTCGGCAACTATGGGTGAGAACATCATCCACATTACACGCTGACATACTCCAGCTGCGATGAAGAGGCTTACGCCGCTTCCAAAGCCCCATCCCTTCTGGATCATTTCGTCTATAAGCATTACAATTACACCAGCTGCGAGAAGTTGCAACATTATAAGGATAGCTTGCATAAATGACAATGTGCCATATAATCCTCCTGCAATGTATGCGGTAGCCTCAAAGAATATGATGACAATTGTTAGAACCTTTTGAGCTGATGTGAAGAGTGCTCTATCCTCCGGATTTGTGAAATCTACATCTATTATCTTTCCACCTGCTAGAAGCTGTAGAACTAGGCCAGCGGTAACTATGGGGCCTATACCAAGCTCCATTAAAGTTCCCCTGCTTGAGGCAAGTAGAACTCTCATCCCATAGAATGGATCCATTGCCGTAGGGCCGAGCTCCCTAAGTGGGAGACCGTATAAGGGTATTTGAGCCATTATAAGGTATGCCAGCAGTGCGAAAAGTGTCCAGAACATCTTCTCTTTAAAGGATATCATGCCAGGCTTCTTTATCTCGGGGATGTACCTAGCTACCGGCTTAAAGAATTCAATGAAGCGGGCCAATTTAGCTCGCCCTTACAACTTCTCCTCCAGCAGCCTCAATTTTTTCAATTGCCTTTTTAGTAAAATACTTTGCAATAACCTTCAGCTTCATGTTAACTTTTCCTCTTCCAAGAACTTTTTCATAGCCAAGTTTCGTCAAGTCAAGTACAATGTATTCTCCTTCCTTTGTACCATACTTCCTTGCAAGCATTTCACATTCTTCGATGTTAATGGCCTTGTACTCGTACTCCTGCGGTCTCTTGAAGCCATGTTTGCCAAAGTGGTCTGGCTTATATTTGATCGTATATATCCAGAGATGTTTGTGCATCCCAGCTTTGCCTCGGGGCTTACCTCTTCTATGCTGTTGTATACGCCCATATCCACATGTCCTGCTTCCTCGCATCTTCCTAGTTTTTCTCAACCTGTGTGGCATATTTGGCACCTCACAGCATTCTGAGAATCAGCTCATTTATAGCTTCTCCTCTATAGCCTGTCTCACCTTTAGATCCGTATGGTCTTTTTATTGAGTGTTTAAAGCCTTTTCTTGGGGGACGTAACCTGAACACAGGTTTCAGTCCCTTAATATCCCTTAGCTTTACCTTTAGATTATATAGGGCATCTGCGAGTTCTTCGATTGAGTTGAAGCCTAAACTCTTAACGTTTTCATCCGTTAGCCTCTTATTGCCTATGAGTCTACCTCTCTTCTCTAAAACCTTCACTAGAACATCCTTTGAGATTTCTCCCCATGTTATGTAGTCTTTCACCTTTTGTAACATGCCTAGGTATGAGGGAGATGATGGAACAAGGATCATATGATTATTCCTATGTAGCCTAAGGTACGCCATGGTCTCTCTAATTTCCCTGTGAGCGCCTACCATTCCCCTTATTCTTATGACAGCCAAGAGCTTTAGCTTCTCCTCCATGATGCATCACTAAAACGTTGTAAACTTGAGAAGATTCTTGAGAGCATTGAATGTGGCTTTGCAGAAGTTTATAGTTGTCTTGGTATGCCCTCTTGAGAAGCTTCTAATATCTTTTATTCCAGCAAGTTCGAGAACCTTTCTCGGAACCTCGGCTGCAACAAGTCCAGTTCCTCTAGGAGCGGGGAAAAGTGTTATCCTAACCGAGCCACATTTACCGGATATCCTGAATGGGATCGAGTGTGGGCTATCGCATCTGCATTCCCAGCTTCCACAGCCTCTTAAGACGGGAATTATGTTTAGCTTGGCATCTCGTATAGCGTTCTGGATTGCATATCTTATCTGTGCATGCTTTCCAAGTCCAACTCCAACATATCCATCTTTGTTGCCTATACATACGAGAACCTGAAACCTACTCTTTTCTCCAGCATCCGTCTGTCTCTGGACGATGTTAACGTTAACTATCTCGTAATAGAGCTCTGGTAGAAGTATATCTATTATCTCTGGCTCCTTTATGCGGAGATTGTTCTTGAAGATCTCATCTATGGAAGTTATGAGACCCTCCTTTACCATTCTACCTAGTCTTGTCCGAGGCTCCCATGTCTCTATGTCTGTTGTGGGCTGCAGTAGTTGACTCATTTAGCTTCACCCATCACATCCTTGTAAATTTCATTTTTAACTCTTTCAACTTCATTAGGCAAATCTTCTACATTAACATTGTTTTTAACATAAGCTGAAAATACTTTTTCAGCTTCTTCTCCTAGCATCTTGAAGTAATTTACGATATGTTCTCCACGTATTCGCTCCTCGTCTGGAAGGACTTCTGGAGACACCTTCATCTCCAGTCCAGCATCTAGCATACCCTTTATTGCTGCAAACAGTCGGTTTCCACGAGTTACCCTATGTAAGCCAAGATACGGTACTGGGGGTTCAAGATTCTTCTTCTTAACCAGCAGGCCAAACATGTACCCTGTGAGATATGCTGCTGGAAGGTTTTTGAAGTTAAACTTCCAACCGTATTTTTTGAGCATTGTAGAATCGATTCCAATAAGGGTTTCATCTCCATGTGGTCTGCATCTAACATATTGGATTATTATCCTGTTATTGGTTTTCCTTATGACGGCAATTGGCCTCCTAGATAGGACAAGTATTTTACGCTTCCTATAATTAGTTTTACCTTCTCTTCTCCTTCGGAATGGAACTCTATATGTGGGACCTCTAGCCAAGTGAGATTACCTCCTCCTTTAAGAGGCTGTTTTCCTTGATATATGATTTCAAATGTCTTAGGCTTCTGAAAGCCCCTCCTTTAACCATTCTTCTAAGTTTCTGATAAGTTGAGGGCTCCAGTAAGCCCTTATCTCTGAGCATTCTCAGATATCTTCTTTGGGCTCTTACACGTATTATCCACTGTCTCTTAGGATCGAGTCTAGCACTCTTCTTACCTTTCCTACTACCATGACCTCTAAGTCTCCCCCTTTTCTTTTTCATTAGACGTAGTCTAGCTCTATATCTGCATACTCCCTTCTTAGGCTTTATCCTTATGATTTTCTCCTTGATAAGCTTCCTAATATCGTCTGCTGTAACAGCGTCTGAGACTACATCAAGATAGTCCGGGTGAATCCATACTCTGGACACGCCTACTCCTAGCATCCTAGCCACAAGTTCCTTTTTATTCCTTAGATTCAAGTAGTAACCCTCCCTTTCCAGGGTTAAGTACAGTTATTCCAAGATCCTTAGCTTTTTCGAGTATTTGGATTCTTTTTCTGAGTCCAACTGTGTGAGCTATCCTTGCAACTTCGACTTCAGGGTTTATCCTTTCAAGCTCCTCTACATTATGTACCAGAACCTCTCTCTTACCTGATGGATGAAGGCCTCTAACCTTCCTTGGGGAACCGTATCCTATGCTCACTAGAGCTGGTCTACTCTTTAACTTAAGGCGCATTTTACTGTCTATTCCACGTGGGCGTCGCCAGTTTTCCTTTACTCTAACGTATCGCCATGACTCTTGCCTTACAAACTTTGGCCTTCTTCTACTAATTGTTCTTCTTATTCTCAGTAGACGTGCAAGAGAGTTCTTCCCCATATTCATCACCTTACTAGTGGCTTACCATCTTTCTCATACACGTATATGCCGTCTAGGAACACTCTTGGATCTTTATCCTTTATCTTCGTGGCCTGCTGTATGTTTGCAGCAGTTTGACCCACAGCCTCCTTATCAATTCCCTTAACTATCACATCTTCTCCTTCAACCTTTACCTCGACACCTTTAAGTATCTTAGCGATACGTGGAGCCCTTTCTCCCATAAAGTTGTTTATAATAACTTTATCGCCTTTAACCTCGACCTTGATCGGAAAGTGAGTATAAATTATTTTCATCTTATAAACGTAACCTTCCCTTACACCCTTAAACATGTTCCTAAAGTGGGCGATTATGGTTCCAATTATAGCCTTCTCTCTCCTAGTAACATCGTAGGAGTCGACTATGACTTTTCCATTCTCAATCTTTATGTTGACTTTCTTTGGAATATGCGAAAAATCTTTCTCAATGGTGCCAAGTGGACCTGTAACCTTGACTCTACGGTTTTCATCGATTTCAACTTTCACGTCTTCCGGTATGTCTATCGACTTGCTCAGGTACTCCAGCTTGGGCATATGCATCACCATTAATAGACGTATGCTAGAAGCACGCCTCCAATCCTTTTCTCTAACGCCTCCTTATGAGTCATAACGCCTTGATCCGTGGATATGATAACTATGCCAACATTATATGCTGGAAGATACTGTGCTACAACTTTCTCTAGATCCCTGTATTTCACTGGGAATCTGGGTTTGATCACGTTGCACTTGTTTATTCTGCCCAGTAGCTGGACTTTGAACTTGTTTCCTCTACCATCCTGGATCAGCTCGAATTCTCCAATGTAGCCTTCCTTCTGCATTATCCTTAGAACTTGCCCAATGAGTTTTGAAGCTGGATATATGAGGCATGTCTTGTTTCCTACCATTTCATTATTCTGTATAGTTGAGAGGGCATTAGCTAGTGCATCGTTTAGACACATCTTCCACGCACCTCCAGTTTACATGTACTTTTTGAATCCCAGTTCCTTAGCTATCTCTCTAAAGCATCTTCTACATATGAAGAGTTTATACTTTCTAATTACACTTTCAGTTGTACCACATCTTCTACATCTGGGTGGTACCTTCCTCCTTGGTTCGGCGCTCATTTTCTTTAAAAAAGAAGAGGACAAATTTAAATGATTTGAACATTAAACTCGTGCATCATATAGCAAGCAGCTTCTAATGGAGATATTCTAACCTTGCTGGGTATCTTACTTTTACATCTTTTTCTTCTAGCAATTCTAAAACCTGGCCTCTCAAGGCTCACACATATGTCCATTCCAAATATTCCAAGCTCGGGGTCATATCTTGTCCCGGGAATTTTGAGATGCTCGTCGATGCCAAATGAAAAAGTATTTACCGAGAAACTGTCGAACTTAAGTTGATGCTGAACCGCTGGTAGAACTTTTCTAAGGAAATCTTCTCCACGCTTTTTCCTCAGTGTAACTTTGCATGCAATAGGTTCCCCCCTATGTATTCCGAAACCTTTTATGGTTTTCTTCGCAAGAAGCTTAACAGGTTTTTGACCCGTCAACTGTTCGAGAATTTTCATTGCTCGTTCAAGCGGCTCACCTGATGTTCCAACACATATGTTGACAACTACCTTCTCTATTCTAGGCTTTGACAATGGATTTTTCTTCCATTTTTCAACGAACTTTTTACATTCCTCGAGCGGGATTATGTTCTGCTGGCTTCTATTTCTGGCCATTTCAGGATCTCCTCTGGAAGAGTTATCTCAGGCTCATCTTTTCCGATGATGATCATATACTCTAGAAGCGTTGTGACCTCGTGGCCATCATATGATAGGGTTACGAGAGGTTTTTGAAAAGCTGTTCCAGGAGTAATCTTTTCGATCTTACCTACTTTACCCATGTTTTTTCCGAATACTATTAAGCCATACATTCCCTCTTTTAAGGGCAAATGCTCTAGGATCTCTTGATCTGGAAGAGAGATCTTCAGCGAGTCTCCAACATTGTACTTTTTAAGTTTTTTATCTCGTCTTACATCTGAAAGATCAAATAGGAAGGATCTTCCGTCATGTGAATTAAGCTGTAATTTGCCTCCCTTGACTAATCTTTTTCCATTTATTCTGACAATCTTAAATTGAGCTTCATCTTCAGTTATCGGGTGAAGCGTTAGTTTTTCACCTATGGTTGGAAGAACTCTAAATGCTTGCTTCAGCCTTGGAACAGTTATTACATCCATTACACCTACTGGGAACTGATGATGCCTTATAGGTCTACCATCTACGTATATCTCCTTTCTGGCGATTATGGACTTGGCTTCTCTGTATGTTGAACAGTATTTGAGAATGTCTCTAACTATTATGAGTAGGGGTATTGCACGCTCCTTCGGATGTGGTCCAGGCATTGTCTTTACTGTGAATTTATGCTCTTTTCGGGGAATTGGAAGTATCTTTGGAGCTGAAAGTCTTTTCTGATGCATCTTAACCTCCTCTTAGCAGAGCCTCTTTTCTTTTTGGATCTGAAAGATCCAGTTCAACTATCATTAGATTGGATGGATGAATCGGATAATATACTTCTGTTCCATCCCTCTTCTTGATCGTTGCCTTTTCGACAGAAACCCTTACTTTTTTGACGTCTACCTCGACCACTTTACCCTCGAGCCCTTTAAAGTCCCCCCTCATTATGCGAACTACATCTCCCGTTCTGACTGGAAATGTTCTTCTTTTATAAAGTGCTCTAAGTTCAGGAGATAGGTGTGCAGCAAGCATCTTATGCTTTTGGTGTAGGGGGGCATTAAAGAAGCGTTTTCTAACTTTTGAGGGTTTTGATGAGAATTTCTTTGGCATTTTATACCACCATTTTAGCGATTGAACCTATATGCTTCCATCTTTCAACAACTTCTTTTGCCACTGGGCCTCTAATTTCGGTTCCCTTGGGCTTTCCATCAGCTGTAACTAGTACTGCAGCATTGCTCTCAAAAGCTACGCGGATACCATCCGGGCGCCTATAAGGCTGTCTTTGTCTTATTATGACAGCATAATGTTGCTGCTTTCTAATTTCCGGTCTACCCTCCTTCACGACTACCTTCACTAGATCTCCAACGCTGCAGAACGGTATTCTATTTAACCTTCCTTTATACCCTAGGACACCGATAATCTTAAGTACTGTCGCACCTGTGTTATCAGCGCACTTGACTAAACTGCCATATTGTAGGGCAGGGGTTATCCTTCTTCTTGGAGGCCTTAGTACTCCCTCAGCTCTTGTTTTCTTTGCCATTTTACTTAGCCTCCTCCTTCTCGATCACTACAAAGCTTACAGATTTGGCAAGCTTTCTACATTCCATTATTTTAACGCGGTCTCCTTTTTTAGCATTTATACATGGGGGGTTGTGAGCGTGAATTTTTGATCGTCTTCTCTCATATCTTTTATACTTGGGGATGTATACTAGGTACTCTCTTAGAACGGTTACTGTCCTATGCATTTTATCACTTACAACTACTCCAGTTAACAGTTTACCTCTTACACGTAAGGTTCCATGGAAGGGGCATTTTGGATCATTACATTTCTTCTCTGGAGGTTTTACTGGCACACCTATATTAGTCGACCTCAGTGGCATGCATTCACCACCTTTTCACACACTTTTTTAATCTTTCATCGGGGCTTTTTGCTATCTCCTCGCCTTTAACTACAATTCTATGTTTTTCAGATATAAAAAATCTAAACACGCATATGCTTTTAGGAACTTTAACACGTCTACCGTTTTTAAGCTCAAGTATCAGAAGGTTCTTTGTCTCATCGATCACCTTTCCCTTGACACCGATTAGATTTGGATGAGAAGATTCAATTACTTCAACCTCTAAGCCTATAAGCTCATGCTGGGCTATATTTAAAGGAGTTATCTTTCTATCTGACATTAGATATTTGATATGGGGAAAAGAAATTTAAAGCTTTCATTAAAGTTAATAATATCAAGCATTTGGGGGACGTTGAAATGGCAATACTTAGGATGGATGAAATAAGGAGAATGACTCCGGAAGAACTTGAGAAAAAGCTTAAGGAGCTTAAAATAGAGCTTATTCACGCTAGAATGAGAGTTGCAACTGCAAGAGGAGAAGTAGACACGAAAAGGTTGAGAGAGCTTAGGAGAGCTATAGCCCGAATAAATACTGTTCTGAGAGAGTATAAATTTAGGAAGATTGGGGCGTAGTCTCCTTCTCCTCTGTTGTCTCCCCTTCCTTCACCTTCTTGAACATTATCTCCGGCTTCTTAAGCGTGATAAACACTTTGACTCCTATAACTCCTTTTGGAAGCAATGCCGTCGCAAATCCCTTAACTGTTCTCTCCTCAGCGAAATCACCAACTTTATAGATTACCCCCTCTCTAAATGTTTCTGTTCTCGCCCTTTGACTTCTTAGTTTTCCACTTATCCTAATCTCTGCTCCAGAAACTTTATCGGATGACATTATTCTCCTAAGTGCAACAAATGCTACTCTCCTGAAATGAATGCCTCTCTCAATAGCTGACGCAATGTTTCTGGCAATGACAACGGGGTCTATATTGAAGTCAGGCACTTCCATAACCGTTATCTGGACATTAAATAGACCAAATCGTTCCTCAAGGAGCTTAGAAAGTTCAAGTATATTTCTGCCACGTTTTCCGATAACAAGACCTGGTCTGGCAGCATATATTATGACTCTAGTCCCGAGCGGGGTTTCTGCTATTTCAACCTTGCTACATAATGCTCTCTTTAATTTCTCTCTTAGGAACTCCTGTATTTGCGCCCTTAGAATGCTCTTTTCGAGTAGAATGTTAACCTGCATTTTATTGCTCCTCCACAATCACTTCAACGTGCACAAGTTGCTTAACTTTTGGAGATGTTCTTCCAAACGCTCTTGGGAAGAATCTTTTAAGCTTAATAGACTTATGGGCTGCAGCGTGAATTATTTTTAGTCTGTCTACGTCGAGACCTTTTTCCTCAGCGTTTGCCTTAACCGACTCAAGTATTTTGAGAATGTGCTTTGCAGCTTTAACGGGATACCTTCCTGCAGGCCACTTTCGCAACCCCCTTCTATGAGCTACCTTCTTATTGTACCTCGTGAATGGAATTGGCTTTTTCAGAGCGATAACATCTTCTAATAAGTCTATTGCATTGTCTAACATCATCCCTCTTATAGCTTTGCATATCTCATATGCGGCTTTGAATGAAATGTCTAGATCTCTTCCGCTAGCTTTTGCCGTTGTATCCGGGTTTACATCCTTCAGTGAGTATTCCCAGTGTGGCATGGTGGTCACCTTACTTTAGTGGGACATACATGCTTGACCTTGTAGCACGTACACCTGGAGCACCATGGACTACACGCTTACACGTAATAGCAAATTCGCCTAGATAGTGTCCTATCATCTCAGGCTTTATCTCAACTGGAACATACTCTTTACCATTGTGTACATGTATAGTTAAACCGACCATCTCAGGTAGAATTATCATGTCACGGGCTCTCGTTCTTATGGGTTTATCTAATCCCTTCTCCCTGTACTTTCTTATCTTCTCTAGGAGCTTCTGCTGTTCAGGGGTTAATCCTCTTAGCAGTGATCTACGTTGTCTGCTTGGAAGGAGCTTTATGAATTCCTCCATGGACATACTCTTTAACTCCTCAAGGGATCTTCCACGATATCTGAATTCATATGACATCTATATCACCGCCTACTTTCTTTTACCTCCTCTACCAGTCTTTTTAGCGGAGATTAGACCAACCTTCCTACCTGGAGGAGCGTGTCTGGAGACTGTTGTTGGCTTACCTGGGCTCTGATGCGAACCTCCTCCAAATGGATGGTCTACCGGATTCATGGCTACTCCACGTACGCGTGGCCACTTCTTCTTTCTGGCGTGAACAAAGTAGTGCTTTGTGCCGGCTTTTAGGAATGGTTTATCTACTCTTCCTCCTCCGGCAGCTATGCCTATTGTAGCTAAGCAGTTTTCGTCTAGGGCTATAGTTTTGCCTGATGGAAGTGATATTAACACCTTTGATCCACTTCTACCTATAACTGTAGCATATGCCCCAGTAGATCTAACAAGCTTTCCACCATCTCCTCGCCTTCGCTCTATGTTGAATACAAATGTTCCCTCGGGGATAGCTTTCAATGGCAGTATATTACCTATGGAAAGGGAGGCTCTTTCACCGATCTCTATGATTTGTCCAACATAAGATCCCTCTGACACAAGTATGGGATATCTTTCTCCATTGATCTCAAGTATGCCTATAGGCCCGCATCTTCCATGCTCATGAACTATGTCAACTAATTTACCCTTAATGGTTTCATGAATAAACTGAGCTGAAAGCGGGGGGTATTTTATAGGACCTATTCTCTTGAATGTATCAGCCTTGTATGTGGGGCTACCTCTTCCTATTCTTTGCGCTCTTATTCTCTTTCCCATTTCACTTCACCTTTAGAATGCTCCAAGCTTTGAAGCTAGATCAATCGCACTATGTTCAGGGGATAGCTTAACATACGCCTTTTTCTCTCCTCTTATCGTTATCAAGGTGTTAACTTTATCCACTTTAACCTTATAGAGAGACTCTATAGCCCTTTTTATATCTTTTTTAGTAGCTTCTCTCCTAACTATGAAAGTCAACTTGTTCTCCTTTTCCATTAGCCTAAATGATTTCTCGGTTAACACTAACCTTACTATAACGTCTTCAGGTCGCAAAATCTCTCCTCCAATTGCCCTAATGCAGATTCAGTCCAAATAGTCAACCTTCCAGCATGCCCACCAGGGGCGAGATGAATCACGGAAAGATTTTTAACGTTTACTACATCTACTCCCGGGATGTTTCTTGCAGCCTTATGTATTCCATTATCCTCACTTATGACAATTAATACGCTTTTCTTGCGCTGATATCTTCTCCCGCGCATCTTACCTTTCCCAGCTCTTACTTTCACACCCTCCTTAGCTCTTTTAATGTCTTCCATCAGACCAAGCTTTTCAAATACCTCAAGAACTTCAGATGTCTTTTTCAAGTCCTGGAACCTGTTTTCAACAATTAGAGGTATATGAACTACATTGTCAACCCTGTGCCCTCGTTTAGCTACTAGATCCTTGACAGCTGTTGCCGCTATTGCCGAAGCAACCGCCAACCTCTTTTCCTTTTTGTTTACTTTTTTCTTGATAACTTTCTCAACAGTTGGGGCATGTGCTCGATGACCTCCCCTAGCAGAAGTTACGATTGCTCCTTGGGCAGCTCTTGGATGCCGTTCACCTTTAACTCTAGGAACTCTGGCAACACCGTACCCTGGGCCCCAGCATTCAGCTGTGCCTCTTAAACCAGCTCTGGAATCTCTTCCTTGTGGTTGCCTACTATTTGCAAGAGAGGCAAAAAAGACTCTATTTATCAAGTCTAATCTTATAGGAGTTTCAAACACTTTTGGTAACTTTATTGTCTTAAGTTTTTCACCGTTGATCGAGAACACTGGAGCCTTCATTTAGAAGCCACCTCAAGCATTTCAGGCTTTGAGCTGACATACACTATCTCATATTTTTCTCTTATTGGCTTTGGCCTGGCAGGCCATCTAAGCTTTACAAGTCTCTTGGTTGGGCACGGTATTGAACCTTTTAATATCATGTATTCGCTTCTGACAATGCCATAGTTTTTAAAGCCGCTTTTAGGAGTTATCTCTGATCCATCGGAGCCTATCTTAAGTACAAGCTTGTTATACTCTGTTCTCTGATGGAATCCTAGTTGACCTGGCCTTGGCACGGTGTACATTACGTTTGGAGGCTTCCAAGGACCTATTGCTCCAACTCCTCTCTTTGTCTTCCTTGACTTGTGCTGTAGAATTCTAACACCCCATCTTTTTACAGGTCCTTGGAAGCCTTTACCTTTAGTCACGCTTGCAACGTCAATAAACTGGTTTTCGCTAAACACTTCACGTATACTTACTTCTTTCCCTAGAAGTGAGAAAGCATACTCGAACCTTTCAAGCGAGCTTTTTCCTCCTCCTACTTCAATCTCAAATACCTCAGGCTTTTTCTTTTTTATACCGGCTTTTCTGGGTTGTGTGCATGCAATTACCCTAACTTTGATCAGTTCAGGATTTTCCTCAATCAACTTCTTTGCCTTTTCATACCACTCCTTTATCTCATTCTTACTATTTCCACGCTTTGTCTTTATCCTTCTTTTTATATCCTCTGGGAGATTGTTTGCCCATATTTCACTGGCCGTCACCCATCCATCAGGTGTCCATTTATAAAGTCTTACACCAACAATTAGGAGAGGAGGCGTTTCAACAACAGTTGCAGGAACAAATATGTTCTCCTGAACCCTATTTTCCCTTTTTATGTTTACCATTAAGTGAATCATTCCAGCCTTATATCCAGCGAAGCCAAGTAACATCGGCTTCTCGGATTCCACCTTTGGCCAGTATCTTATTCTTGCAACTATACTACGGGCTCTTTTTCTAGGCAGGTACCTTAGCGACCCTCTCTTGGGGGCATGGTATTTTCTTCCCATTACTGTTCACCTATCATTGCATTTAGTACAGAGAGCGTGCAGAGGATCGCTTCCTCCGTTCTTACAGTTTCCACTCCTTGATGCGGGATAACGTTTATTACAAAATCAACAACATCTCGTATATTTAAACCTTCCCTAGCGACTATCTTAAACACGCCTTGGTCGGGGGCACCAAAGGCTATGGCTATAGAGTGAGCTTCCTTCCACTTATTCCTTAAATCATCGAGTACATCTGATATATTGTCACCATATTTTGATGTTGCAATCTTAAGATCCGCGTTTAAGCTTCTAAGAAGAGAGCCTAAGGGTGCAGGGGATAATTCGACTTTATATCCCCAGTAACATAATATGTCGCTTCTGTCGACTAATTCTCCAGTGAGAGGATTTGTTGAAGTTATTTTCACACATACCCTTAACCCTTTAGGTATATTTATTGTGGATTTAACGCGGATTGGATTCTTCAATCCAACATCCACGAACGTTATATTCCCTGACGATGATAATACAATACCCTCCCTTAACTCTCCCTTTTTTGCATGTTTTTCATCGACTAAGTGGGATGGAGTCCTTAGTGGATGGAGTATACCAACATACCTTAGATCGTCATCCAATGGGAAAAGCCTTCTCCTCAAGTAGGGTGGTGTCTCAAGATACTCGAGAATCTTTCTTATAAGACTTGCATGCTCTGGAATATACTCGGGCTTGTCAGGGTATATTATTATTCTATCAACGCGAAAGATAGCTGCGGCTCTACCTATTAAACCTATTAGTCCAGTTTTCTCCCTCAGATGGGGAACCTTCTCTATGATCGATACAGGTACTAGTATGGTTAAGCTTTTCTTTCTTTTTGGAGGGGTGGACATTTTCGCACCCTAATAGAGCAGAGATTTCTCCGTTAATGTTAAAGTTTAAGACGTACTGATAAAAATCTCTTTAAGCTATTGTTTAAAAATTGAAAAGCCATGGCGCCGGGAGTGGGATTCGAACCCACGCGGGCCCGAAGGCCCACGGGCTCTCCAGACCCGCGCCTTAACCGCTCGGCCATCCCGGCAACATGCTCAATAAAAACATGGAAAAAGACTATCTTAAATGTTAAAGCATCTTGATCTCAATACGTACATCTGGTGGAACTTGGATTCTCATAATTTTCCTTATAGTTCTTTCATCTGCTTGGATGTCTATAAGCCTTCTATGAATTCTAAGCTCCCACTTGTCCCATGTTTCACTACCGTTACCAGAAACCGCTCTTCTAACAGGAACCACTAACCTCTTCGTCGGCAAATATATTGGGCCGGATATTTTCGCACCCTCGTTTCTAGCAGTTGTAATTATCTCGTTGCAAATCGATTGAATGGCCTCTAGCCTAGGGCTCTGTATCTTTATTCTAGTCCTGTACCCATATTTTGCTCGCACGGGCATTTTACATCATTAATAGAGATTATTAAGGATTAAAATAAGGGTTGGGGGTGGGTTTACTTAGAGTACTCTTTCTTCTTCGTGATCTCTAACACTAGGCCAACGGCACATGTGAATCCTGAATCTCTGATAGCGAATCTTCCTAATGCTGGAAACTCTTTGAAGACCTCTAGCACAACTGGCTTTATTGGTATGAACTTGACTATTGCGGCATCTCCAGTCTTGAGGAACTTTGGATTCTCCTCAACTACCTGACCTGTTCTTGGATCGATTTTCTTAAGCAGTTCAGCAAATACTACTGGCGTTCTGGCTGTGTGCGCATGTAGCACTGGCGTGTATCCTGCGCTTATCGCTGTTGGGTGGTAGATTACGACCACCTGTCCTATGAACTCTTCTACTACCGTTGGTGGATTGTCTGGATGCCCAGCTACATCTCCTCGTCTTATCTCGTGCCTTGCTACTCCTCTTACATTGAATCCAATATTGTCACCTGGCTTTGCCATGTCGATCCTAGTGTGATGCATCTCTATCGATTTAACTTCACCGATTTTATGCGCTGGCTCGAAGATGACCTTGTCACCTGGCTTAAGAACTCCAGTTTCTACTCTTCCTACTGGAACTGTTCCGACACCTGAAATTGAATAAACGTCCTGGATTGGAATTCTCAGTGGCTTTTTCATTTCATCTTCGTATGAAGGAGGCTCAATTGCATCTAGAGCCTCGAATAGCGTTGGACCGTCATACCATGGCATCTTATCGCTTCTCTCAAGTAGGTTATCTCCAGTCCATGCTGAAACTGGAATTATTGGAACCTTGTTAACATCGTATCCAGCTTTCTTTAGCAAGTCCTCGATTCCATTCTTTACCTCTTCGAATCTCTCCTTGCTCCAGTTGACAGTAGCATCATCCATCTTATTTATCGCGACTATTAGATGCTTTACACCTAGCGTCTTTGCTAGGAAGACATGCTCTCTAGTCTGCCCACCGAATCCTATTCCAGCCTCGTATTCTCCTTTCTTGGCTGATACCACTAGTAGAGCTATGTCTGCCTGGCTTGTCCCAGTAATCATGTTCTTGATGAAGTCTCTGTGTCCTGGAGCGTCAATGATCGTATAGTATCTGTGTGGCGTCTCGAACTTTGTGAAGAATAGGTCAATCGTTAGACCTCTCTCTCGCTCTTCCTTCAGTTTGTCTAGTACCCATGCATACTTGAATGACTCTTTTCCTAGCTGCTTTGCCTCTTCCTCGTACTTCTGGATTGTTCGCTCATCGATCACGCCAGCCTTATACAGTAGGTGGCCCATTAGAGTACTCTTTCCATGGTCTACATGGCCTATTACTACTAGGTTTAGATGGGGTTTCTCAGGCATATCTACCTCACCACGCTATAATATATGCTTCTTTTAAAGAATATGAATTCCTATTTAAGATTTTAAGGATATTTGAAAACTTCCGCCTTTACCTTGCTGAGCGGGCTATCCTTTCTATCTCATTTTTTCTCTGTATGGCATAGGATCGCCTATCATTATTTGCCGCATAGAGTATTTCCTCAAACAGACATTCGTCTATGCTCTTTATAGAGGAGAAGCTTCTAAGAGAGGCTCCCTCAGCTATAAATCTAAGCGCTAAATCAAGTCTTCTCTGTGGAGAGACGTCTACAGCTTTTCTATATACTATACCACCATACATGACTCTTGTAGTCTCCATCTTGGGAGCTGAGTTTTCAATTGCACGTACGAGAACTTGAACGGGGTTCTCTCCTGTTTCGAGTTCAATCATCTGCAGCGCATTTTCAACGATCTTTAAAGCCTTGTACTTCTTTCCAGTATTCTTTCCTTTTCTCATTAGCTTATTAGCGAGTCTCTCGACGATGTTCACGTTAGCTTTCTGGAATCTTCTCTTGGCGTGTCTTCCGAAGCTATGTGGTAGATAGATTGGTTTCAAACAGATGTAAGCTCTAAGTCCCGGGTCTCGAACCTCTATACCATCCAGTGACCATTTTCCGAACAGTTTTATTTCGGGTTCATTCTTCGCCTTCTTTTTCTTCTCGGTCTTCTTCTCTGTCTTCTCTTCGCTCATAAGTTTCACCTTGTAGGCTTCTCCTTCTTACCCATGAGAATAGCTTCCAGAGAAACGCCGTTTACCTTTATCACCTTGTATCTGACACCTGGTAGGTCACCGAAGGATCTACCTTTTCGCCCTCCTATACCCTCTATTATAACCTCATCGTGTTCGTCAACATAGTTGAGAGCGCCGTCTCCGGGTAGGAAGGCTGTTACAACTTTTCCATTCTTGACAAGCTGAACTCGAACACATTTTCTAATAGCACTATTAGGCTGTCTAGCTTCGATACCAACCTTCTGGAGAACTATACCCCGAGCTTGAGGGGCTCCCTCTAGGGGATCATACTTTTCCTTTATACGTAGCATTTTAACCTTGTATCTCCACTGGCTCCATCTAAACTTTTGTCTCTTTCTTTTCAGTTTCCTTGCTGCATATAGTCCCATTGGAGATTTTCTCCCCATTTTACACCACCACTACATTCTCTAGGTTAAAGTATCTTTTCGCGAGGTACCGTATTTGTTGAATGTTTTTACCATTTTTTCCTATCACCATTCCCTTATCCTTAGGATCTACTTCTACTATCGCGATCTTCTTATTATCTCTTTTAGATATCCTGATTGATCTTATATTTGCAGGATACATGGAGTTTTCAAGGAACTTTTTCGGGTCATCTGAGTATTCTATTACCTTAATGTTCCGGTTTAAAAATTTCTTTAGTCTTCTAATGTTTACTCCTCCCCTTCCAATGGCTAGTCCAAGATGCCCTGGCTTTACAACGAATATGATCAAATTAAACTCGTCAAATATTACGCAATCCGCCGCCATGGCTCCTGTTATGGATTCAAATAGTGATATATACCTTATCTGTTCAGTTGTCAACTTTATGGGCATTTACTCAGCACCTTTTTCTTGTTTTCTTTCAATGAAAGTATCAAGTCTAGAGGATCCAAAGTCTATTATGCCTAATGCAGAAATCACATGTGGCCTTTTGCAGGCGAACCCGAGAGCTTTCCCCGAGCCACTATAGATTATGTAGGGGACGTTTGCTATTTCACATGTTTCTATTATGTCTTCATAATATGGGGAGGGACAATTTTTCGCCACTATCACCATTTTAAGTTTACCTAATTTGAGCATATGCAAAGTGCGCTTGGCTCCCAGGATCACCTTACCTGTATTTACTAGGATCTTAAGTTCATCCTCGATTCTTACCTTGGCCTTTGGCATTTACTTGCTTCCCTCCCTTTTTATTAGTAGCAAAGGTAGGTTCGTTCCAACTCTAGGCATTCCGCCAACGATTATATTTTCTATTATACCAGTTAATCTATCTTCACATCCTCTTAAGGCGGCATCCACTATTTTCTTTACAGTGATTTCAAAGGACATTCTTGTCAAAGGACTTGACTTGCTTCCAGCTAAGCCTTTCCTACCTATGGCCATTATTGTTCCAGATGAGGTTAGGGTGTCCGCCACCAAATTTATGTACCTTTGATCAACATCCAACCCTTGCTCGGTAAGAACCTTTGAGATCTCATTTACAATAGCATTTCTTGCGGCTTCGATGCCTAGAACTCTAGCAATCTCGAATATATCATTTGATATGGTTCTAGTATAGTCAACCTCAGGTAACTTAATTGTCTTCTCTAGGTTTGTGCCATCCGTCTGTAAAACATACTCGTCACCCATTTTCTGAATAACAACCTTCTTGACTCCCTTAATGCCCTTCACTATGGTCTGTAAAATCTTATCTCTTAGTGCGACAAGTTTCAAGAACTCTGTCCCAGAGGCAGGTTTAGGTTTTTCATAAAGTCTAACTGCTATGATATTTTTTCCTTCCATTTCGACGAGAATTTTCTTACCAACAGCCTCATTGATCCTTTCATAGACTTGCTCTGCTGTAACCCCTCTCTCCTCGAGTGAATGTTCATCTAAGATCACTCTAATAGTCGATGTGAGAATGTCTGTTTCAATGTCTCTGGTAAGATCTTCTGCTGTGGTTTCCTCTATTTTACTTGCAACTTCTCTTGCCTTTGAAAGAACCTTGTTATAGGGTGGTCTGAGGTAAACAGTCATGATGGGGGTAGAGGGTTGTCTTCTAGCGTCTAGTATCTCAATTATTCTGGGAAGACCCAATGTAACGTTGATTTCCCTAACTCCAGCGTAGTGGAATGTTCTGAGAGTCATCTGAGTCGCAGGCTCGCTTATTGACTGTGCAGTAACTGTACCAATAGTTTCTCCGGGATCTAGGAGTGATCTACGATATCTCTTGACAACCTCCTTAATGATCTTAACTATCAGATCCTTGTCTGTTACTCTCTGGGATATAAGCTCCTCCCTTAGCTCTGTTAGGATTTTATCTGAGAGTTCACCTTGAACCTTTTTCAGTTCCTCGTCTATGAACTCCAAAATCTCCTTTGGCATTCCACTTTTCATTTAGCTCCCTCCGTCATCAACACAGCTTCCACTATCTTCTTAACGTTTACAGCTTTACCATGGTCTGACTTTGCAACACTTATACCATCTCCACCATACTTGAACTGTATAATGTTTCTGTCAGCGTCTCTAACCGTTCCATCATAGTCCACGTACAGATCCTCCAATGCGTATAGCAGTCTTCGGTACATATATCCGCTCTGTGAAGTTCTGACAGCGGTATCCACCAAGGATTCTCTGCCTCCCATAGCGTGGAAGAATAGCTCAAGTGGGGTTAGGCCATCCTTGTAGTTTGAGAAGACGAACCCGTGAGCTTCTGGCCCTAGGTCATACTGCTTGAAATGTGATAGAGTTCTATGCTTGAATCCTCTTAGGACTCTTTCTCCTCTAATAGATTGCTGACCTAGGCAAGCTGCTGTTTGAGTGATGTTAAGTGGATTTCCTCTGGCTCCAGTTCTAGTAATCAAGGCTGTTGGAGACTCTCTTTTAATATACCTACTAATTATTTCTCCAAGAGAGTCTCGACCTTCCGCAAGAATCTGCATTATCTTCATTTCAAGGGTTTCTCTAAGTGTATGACCTGGAAGTCTCTTGAGTTCTCCTCTCTTATAGATTTCAATAAGCTCTTGCACTTTTCGCTTGATTTCATCCATTTTCTTCTTAGCTACACGCTTTGCCTCCTCGGGGACATCTATATCCGTTGGTGCAATGGAGAATCCGTGTCTATCTAGGAAGGAGAGCAATATACGTGAAAGTTTATTTAGGAAGTCTGCTGCGAATTCATTTCCGTAATCTTTTGCAATTACGTGTAGAATGCTTTCAGGCTGTTCTGGACCTATGGATTTCTTGTCAATTACTCCTAGGAGGAGCTTTCCATTTATGACCAGGACATAGGCATCATATGGGCAGTCTTCCTTCTTACATTCTTCACAGGCCTCACATATCTTTGCCTTTAACGAGTAGGTTAACCCCTCTGGGAGAAGGATGCTGAATATCTGTTTTCCAGTCCATAGCTCCTTTGGCTTCCTTATAGCTGGCTCTGGGAGAGGTCCTGTATAGCCTATATTTGCTAGAAGCTCCCAAACTTCTTTTTTGGTCAGAAGGGTTGTCTTCTTCGTGAGTAAATAAGCTGAAGTGATGAAATCGTGGAGGGCTCCCATTATTGGGCCGCCATATCGTGGGGTCAGTATCTGATTTATTACATTCATGAGCAGTCTAGCCTCAGCCTGCGCCTCTCTGGCTTGTGGAACGTGTAAGTTCATCTCGTCTCCGTCGAAGTCAGCGTTGTACGGTGGACATACGAACAAGTGTAACCTAAATGTCTTATATGGGAGGACACGCACCCTGTGGGCCATCATTGAAAGTCTATGTAGACTAGGTTGTCTATTGAATAGGACAATGTCACCATCCATTAGATGTCTTTCCACAATGTAGCCAGGCTCTATGGATTCAGCTATCTTCTTCAGCTTCTCTGGATCCTTTATGAACCTTAAGTTTCTCTTCCTACCGTCTGGTCTGATAATGTAGTTTACTCCTGGATACTTGTCAGCTCCATTCATGATAAGCTTTCTCAACTTCTCAATGTTGTACTCAGTTACTCTCTCAGGCACAGTCAGGATCTTGGCTATCTCTATTGGAACGCCGACTTCATCTATCTCAAGGTATGGGTCAGGTGATATGACGGTTCTAGCTGAGAAGTTAACTCTTTTTCCAACTAGGTTTTTCCTGAATCTCCCCATTTTACCCTCTAGTCTCTGTGCTATCCCCTTCAGTGGTCTCCCAGATCTATGCTTTGCCGGTGGAATTCCAGGCATACTGTTGTCTATGTATGTTGTAACGTGATACTGTAGGAGATTAGATAGGTCTTCAACGATGATCTGTGGGGCGCCAGCTTCAATGTTCTCTCTGAGCCTGTTATTTATCCTGATTATATCCGTCAGCTTGTGTGTGAGATCATCCTCTGCCCTTTCACCTGATTCCAGAAATACTGAAGGCCTAACGGCTGGTGGGGGAACTGGTAAAACTGTCAGCACCATGTATTCAGGTCTTGTAATCACGCCCAGTAAACGTGCATCCTCATCTGATATTAGAGTTAGCCTTTGTCTTATTTGAGCTGGTAGAAGCAACTCTTCTCCATACGGAGTTTTTTCATAAAATGAGGTAGCACCTACAAGGGTTATTTTATACTGTTCAGCCCCACAGTGTGGGCAGTACTTAACGTTTTTAGCTTTTTGAACTATCTCCTTAGCTATTTCCTCGCTTAGAAAGCCATTTTTCTCGTAGTATTCGCGCATTCTCCTATAATACCTCTTGAGTACTTCCTTTGGAAGAAGTATTCTGCTGCATCTTCGGCATGTCGCTGAAAGTATTTCATGGATTTTCTTAGCGTAAAGCGGATGAATGACTGGTCTGGCTAACTCGATGTGGCCGAAGTGCCCCGGACAAGTATAAGATGGACAACCACAGGTTTCGCATCTTCCATAGGGCTCGATTAATCCTAGTCTTCTATCGGATAAACCTTTCCTCTTTGGAAATCCATCTTCATCGTAGATGTCAGATGAGGTTACTTCGACTACTGAAATTCTTCTAATATAGTCTGGTGATGCTGGCTCAAAGCTTATCTTCTTAATCTTTTTTATAGGGACGGACATCACTCCTCACCTAGATGAATTCTTGTTCTTACGCCTAGTGCGAGAAGCTCTTGAAGGAGCAGCTTGAAGGCATATGGTATGTATACGCCGGATACCTTTCCTTTTTCTTTGCAGTATGGGCATACATACTCGTTTCTTACCCTGTCATAATATGCAAGGGAGCCACATACTTCACAGACATAGGCTAGATATTTGTCTGACACCTCAAGCATTCTCTCCCTGAGGTTCATGGTGGCACCGTATGCTACTAGACAGTCTTTCTCCATTTCACCAAACTTTAATCCTCCCTCTCTCGCCTTTCCTTCAGTTGGCTGCCTCGTGAGCAGCTCTATTGGACCAGTTGCCCTTGCATGCATTTTGTCAGCTACCATATGATGGAGTCTCTGATAGAAGACTACGCCTATGAAGATCTTGGCCTTCATCTTTTCCCCAGTTACTCCATTGTAAAGCACTTCTTCACCGTTGTATCTGAAACCTAGTCTCACCAGTTCCCTGTATAGTTCCTCTGGTGATGGATGGTAGAATACTGTTCCGTCCATGGGCTCTCCCTTTAATGCAGCTATTTTACCTGCTATGCTCTCATATGGCTGTCCCATGGTCATTCTTGACGGGAATGCATGTGGATTAATTATTAGGTCGGGAACTATTCCATCTCTTGTGAAGGGCATGTCCTCTTCTGGCAGGATTATTCCAATCACTCCTTTTTGACCATGTCTTGAAGCAAACTTGTCACCTATCTCCGGGATTCTAAGGTCTCTTAGGATCACTTTTACAAGTCTGTTTCCTTCACTTGTGACCGTTAGAAAAACCTTGTCCGCTACGCCTTGTCCTCCATGCACGACCGTAACTGAGGTGTCTCTTCTAGTTATGGTTGGTCTCTCATACTCGCTTAGGAATCTTGGTGGACTTGTTCTTCCAACGATTACATCATATTCCTTCAGTTTAGCCTCTAAAGCCACTATTCCATCGTCTTCCAGATGCCTATATGCTTCCTCTTCTTTTCTTCCTCTTACATCGTAATCTGGCTTCTCGAATCTATCTTGTTCCCCGCTTGGATACTTTAGCTCTTCAGCCTTGTAGCATCTGTAGAATGTAGATCGTGCCAATCCTCTATCAATAGCAGCCTTATTCAAGATGATAGCGTCCTCAATGTTGTATCCAGTATAGGAGAGAACTGCCACTATGAAGTTTTGACCTGGTATCTTATCTTCGCCTATAAGTGAGATTCCAGCAGTTGTAACAAGTGGCTTTTGTGAGTAGTGTAGCACATGGAATCGGGTATCTGTTCTGTATCTAACGTTTGGCATGAAGTAGCCTATTGACTGTTTAACCATCGTGGCCTCGTATGAGTTTCTTGGGGCGTTGTTGCATTCAGCAAATGGAATGACTGAAGCAGGTACGCCGAATATCATCCATGGAGCTATCTCCAAGTGAGTGTGTTCCGGTGTTAGATCCTTTGGGTCTATAGCTACATAGGCGTTTTCCTCTTCCTCAGCGTCAAGGTATTCAACTATACCATTTCTGACTAGGTCATCCCAGTCCCATTTACCTTCTCTGAGAAGCTTCATATGCTCTTCTGTCAGCACAGGTCTACCATTTTTAACAACTAGGAGAGGCCTTCTAAGTCTTCCGGCATCACATTCGACATAGACTTCATTAACGTCTTCATAGTATGCAACATTTACTTGATCGCTGATCTTTCCTTTTCTACGTTCCTCTCTAATTTTCTCAGCAAATTCTCTGCCATTTTCAACGTATCCTATGGGCCTACCATTTAGGAATACTTGAGCGTATTTGTGAAGCTCTTCCAAAGGAACTTCAGGAATTATGCCTAGTCTGAGGAGATGCCTTAGGATTATCCTTTCATCTATGCCCATGGAGACCTCCGCTGAAAAAGCTAGGTTTTTAACTAATCCACAATTTATTCCCTCAGGGGTTTCATATATACATAGCCTTCCCCAATGTGTTGGATGCAAATCTCTAGCCTCGAAGTGTGACTGCTCTCTTGTAAGTGGTGAGACCACTCTTCGTAAGTGACTTATTGCAGAAATGTAATTTTTCCTGTCCAGAAGCTGACTTACTCCAACCCGCTTATTGGCCCAGTTTCCAGTTGCGAGCGCATGCTTTATGTGCTGTGTCAAAATGTCAGCTCTTATGGCATTTTCTAATAGATGCTTTATCTGTCTTTCAGCTCCTTTTCGTGCAAGTGCTCTCTGAAGTTGGAACTTTATGTTGTTACATAACATGTTGAAAGCTGCCTGAAATTGTATCTCCAGTAAGTCGCCAGCACATTTAACTCTCTTAGCTGCACAGTGGTCTTTATCGTCTGGTGCCCTTTTTCCATATGCAAGCTCTAAAACTCTTCTAGCCATGAGACAGAGATACTTTGCTTTCTTGTACCTTACATCGTCCTCTGGCTTGATGCCTATATGTGGAAGTAGAAGCCTATCCAGTATAATTTGAGCACGGAGAACTCTATGCCTCAAGGCTAAGCCTAGAGCTACTCTTCTACCTATGAAGTCGAGGCAAGCCTTTCTTTCGGCTGCCTCGAATATTGCTCGCACAATTTTATTGATTTCATCTACAGATATTCCAAGTCTTTCCGAAGCTTCGGTTACCTTGTGATCTGAGAAAATGTTAAAGAGTTCCTTCGAAACCTTTGCTATTGCCTGTTTTACATTGTTTGGAAGTTCAGCTATTTTACCCTTCTTTTCCAACTCTTTTATAATCTTATAGATTTCCTCATCTATTATCGCTAATCTTACCTTAGACTTTGAAATATTTGACAAGGTAACCTTACGTATTTCCTTTAAGACTTTACCTATATCCTCGGCTGAGGCAAGCTCATGAGCAGCTTCAGTTCTCCTAGCTATGTGCTTAACTACTTTATTAACGGCATTGCTTATTTCCTTGTCTGAAACATCGAAAAGAGCTTTCAAAAGCTCACGTAATCGTCTTTCAGACATCTTAAGCTTCTTAGCCACAGCTTGTATATCGTCGGAAATGTCTATTCTCTTGGCAACTTCACGTAACCTACTTATTTCATTTATAGCCGTGTAAAGGTCTATCTCAGCTTCCTCTGGGGGGTTTACGGCCGTCCATATATCTCTGTCAGAAACCATTCCTAGAGCTTTCACGACCACTAGCAAAGGTATTTTACCTGGAACTGAAGGGAGGGATAGGTAAAGGGAGCCAACTTTTCTTCTTTCAAGAACTATGGGGACACGAATACCATGGCCAGCCGAGAAGACTTTAGCGCTACAAACTGGAGATGGTCCTTTCTTCGCTGTTAAAAGAATTCTATTTGAAACTAAATCCTCCTGCGACGCTATAACTCTCTCAGATCCGTTTATTATGAAGTATCCTCCAGGGTCGTCTGGATCTTCTCTTAAAGCTATGAGTTCCTTCCTAGATTTCTTGTAGAGTACACAATACTTTGACTTAACCATTATTGGAAGTCTACCTATGCACACCCTATATGTTCCAAGTGTTTCTATCTCTGCTCCCGTAATGGGATCTGTTCTGACAGGAGTCATTTCCAGATAGATGTCAGTGGCATATGTTAGTCCTCTCATGCGTGCCTCCCATGGAGTGAGCTTGGTGTACGTTCTGTCAGCTTCAAGCGATATTGGGCACTTGTCAAGTGAAATGTTTCCAAACTTTACTTTGAGAGTTGGAGTTATCACAAGCTCCTTCTTTTGATCAATTACTTTCTGAAGACCTCTTTCAACAAATCTATTAAATGACTCTATCTGATGCTTGACGAGGCCATGCTTCTCTATAAAAAGCCTTGCCAAAAGTTTTCTATCTTCAACAGTTGGAAACTCCATTTTAAGCCACCTCAGAAGCTCTAACTACCCTCCTAAAGTAAACGTACCTTCCAGCGATGTCATCTCTCCTAATAATCTTGATTACGTCGCCAGGCTTAGCTCCGATCTGCTTAACAATAGGGTCTGTATCGAGTATACGAGGAAGCTGATCTAACGTTGTGTGATATTCACTTAAAATCTTCTTAGCCTCTTCCTCGCTTAACACTATATGTTCGGGAACAAGTACATGTTTCGTTAAGTCAGGGTTTGTTTCACTGGCCGGTTCTATTTTAAATTCTTTGCGCCTTTTAGACATCTTACAACTCCATCCTGCCTGTGAGGCGGGCCCGGCGGGATTTGAACCCGCGACCACCGGGTTAAGAGCCCGGCGCTCTACCTAGCTGAGCTACGGGCCCATATACATAGCGCGGGCTATCTGCTCAATTATACACTAAACACATACATAAAAATTTAAAGTTAAAGGTGGCGCCCCGGGCGGGATTTGAACCCGCGTCGGCAGGGCGACAGCCTGCCATACTAGACCGGGCTATACGACCGGGGCATAGTCCCCCGGGGGTGATTTGAACACCCGACCAAGCGGTTGCGGCTGAAAGGCACTCATCGACAGAGCCTTTCTTACTCGTGCCTTCATCTACAGCCGCTCGCTCTACCAGGCTGAGCTACCGGGGGACTACTACTATCAATATCAAATAACAAGGCTTTTTTAAAGATTTTGCTACTTGGACCGATTAATATAGCGAAATTGATAAAAACACATAATCTTCAATGGAGGAGGAGCCCCGGGCGGGATTTGAACCCGCGACCACCTCCTTACCAGAGAGGCGCTCTAACCCGGCTGAGCTACCGGGGCTCTCTTGGTGCGGGGGGCGGGATTTGAACCCGCGCAGCCCTACGGCACAGGATCTTAAGTCCTGCGCGTTTGGCCAGGCTCCGCCACCCCCGCAGAGGGGAGGCGGGCGGGATGGGATTTGAACCCATGACCTGCGGCTGTCTCCGCTTTTCCTTAGGAGGCCGCCGCCCTATCCAGGCTAGGCTACCCGCCCCTCAATATTATAATTATGCATGGACTTATTAATGAGAGAACGGTAAGTGCATCGGAGGTTATTGATTGGGTAGCGTATGGGATTTCATTAAGGGGGTTGTTAAACTCATACGTGTACCAAATTGTACTGTAGCTGGTGTAGCGGTGATTTTTTCAGCTTACATATCTCTGCATTATAACGTCGACATTATAGCATTTGTAAACGGCTTTTTGACTGGCTTCTTTATAACAGGGGCAGCTATGGTTGTCAATGATATCTTTGACATAGAAGTTGATGCAGTCAACGCTCCGGATAGGCCCTTGGTCTCGGGCGTTGTAAGTGTTCGTGCAGCTTACATTTTATCAGTGTTCCTCATAGTCTTGGGATTAGCATTCTCGGTTCTTGAAGGGGTTTTCGCCTTCGTTATAGCAGTTGTTTTTGCATTGATCGCTATGATATATAATGGCAAGCTGAAGGTCTATGGAGTCTATGGTAATATTCTTGTAGCTTTATGTGTTGTAGCCCCTTTCTTGTATGGGATGGCCATTGCTGAAAGTATCGACCTTGTCGTCGTAGCATTCTCAATTATGGCATTCTTAGTTAATGTGGCCAGGGAGATCATTAAGGATACAATGGATATTAAAGGGGATCTGAGAAGAGGTGTAAAAACGCTTCCAATGAAAATCGGTGTGAAGAAATCGGCTTACACGGCATTTATATTGACTTTCATAGCTGTTGTCATGAGCTTGGTAATTTATCCGATATTAGAGCTCAGTGTGCTTTATTTAGGCTTTGTAATTCCATCCATAGCCATCTTCATGTATGCTGTAAGCGTATATGCCTTGAATCCAAATTTGGAAAATGCCAGAAAGTGTAAAAGAATGTATCTTGTTGCCATGATGATTGCATTAATCGCCTTACTCCTATCACGTGTCTAGCTCTACTCGAGAGATGTCGCCTCGTAAAAGATGATGTCGCCGAGCCTGTCTACTATTGCGATCAGTATTGGTACATGGAACTTCGAATATTTCTCAAGTATTTTGAGTAGTTTTCCGACCTCTATTTGATCCTCCTCGTAGAGTACCGATATAATTAACATTTTCTCCATGGATTTATGCCTGAAGAGGAAGGTGCTTTCATCAAGCGTGTCTGCAAGTTTAAAGCCAATCGAGAAAAGATGCTTGAACACGATATACTTAACTAAAATGTCTTTATCGGCTTGGATAAGTTTATCTTCAAACTCATTAGCTTTAACTTTTATTCCATCTATGAAGAACTCTTTGGCAATTTCCTCCCTGATAAGCCAAATGGCCTCAATAGGGGAAACTATTAGAGAGTAACCCTCGACGGAGGCCCCTATACCTCTCTGGTGTAGCCTAGATATTTCACGTCTATGACCTGTAAGCTTAAGCTGATGGTCCTTTGTTAACTCAAGGATCATCTTGATGGGCCCGCTGGGATTTGAACCCAGGGTCTTCGGCTCCGAAGGCCGACGCCTTATCCAGGCTAGGCTACGGGCCCCCTCTTAAATAAAGAATTAGTATTAGGAGAGATTTATTGTTCAATTGTGGTATCCTATGGTTGAATGTAGAGACAGTCTACTTAACCGAATAATGAGAAAAGTGTATACAATTGAAATGCTTAGAGAGCTAAAAAAGTATTACACGTACAAGGAACTTTCCGCAATCACGGGGATTCCAATACCTGTCCTCAATAGGTATGTTAAAGGCAGAGTTCTACCAAGGGATGAGCGTGTAAGCTTTTTGGAGAGAAGACTAAACATGGATTCACGTGTCGAAGAGCTTGTTAGAAAAAATATAAGGCTGGTACATTCAAGATATGTGGAGGATATAAACCTCACTGGAAACGTGCCACTGCTTAAGATAATCTCTAAGATTGTCCATAAGTTTTTTGGAAGCTCTTCCATAACGAAGGTTTTAACAGCTGCAGTAGATGGTATTCCACTAGCGACTGTTATAGCCTATGAACTGTCAGTTCCTGTTGTAATTGCAAAAAGTAGAAAAGAGGTTGGCGTAAGGAGATACTATGAGGCTAGCTATTATGCGGAGGATGCTACTCTTATAACCTTATATGTTCCACAACAAATGTTAAAACCCAGTGACAATGTTCTGATCGTGGATGATCTTATACGGACAGCTAGAACTTTAGTAGCTTTGATAGAGATCACTGAAAAAGCTAAAGCGAATCCTATTGGAATATTTTCACTCATAGCTGTGGGAGATTCATGGAAGAAAACCTTGGAGGAGAAAATGCCGCTGGAGAAAGTGAAGGTTATTTATAGAGTTAGCTAGATCCTTGTCCAGCAACTATGTCAGCTATTTTCTCGAGACTTATCACATGTTGTGTTCTTCGCATCATATCTTTAATGGTTACTTTACCCTCTGAAACAAATTCGCTCCCAATTATAGCTACGAACGGAATGTCTCTGTTGTTAGCATATTTTAACGCTTTTCTCAGATCTCGTTTATACTCTAATTCCGTACACATTCCTTTTCGTGCAAGGATAACTTGAGCATTTAATGCCGCTGAGATATACTCGGGCTTAACTGGAACAAGAAGTATTCTTGGAGAAGTTTTAACGTCATAGTTTAATGCCATGGAAACTCTATCGACGCCTATTGCAAAGCCTATAGCTGGTGTCGGCGGGCCGCCAAACACCTCTATAAGAGAATCATATCTTCCTCCACCACCGATAGCCACATCCAAGTTGGATGAATAAACTTCGAATATTATCCCAGTATAATATGCCAACCCTCTAGCAAAGCCCATGTCGAGTATTATACGCGAGTTTCTGCTTAGTTTAAGAGATAGTGACAACTCTTCAATGAAATCTATTCTTCCCTCAATTTCACTAAAGCCGTAATCTGACAATATTCTTCTACATTCAGCACATAGTGATGACACATTAGAGCCTTTAATCTGCATAAGCCTCTGGAACATGTTAATCGCTTTAGGTGGAACATACTCTTGAACTAAATTTGTGAATGTTTCATTGTCTCCCTTATCCAGTGCGGTGAAGAGGAGTTGCTGCTTCTCGTCTGGAATCAAATAGTAGTCAAATATGCTACGCCAGATGGCCATATCACCGATCCTTATTGAGACGGGTATTTTGAGCTCGTTCATTAAAGTGTCGACCATGGTAAGTGTTTCAAGCTCACCATAGGGCTCTTTCAACCCTATGCATTCCACACCCGCCTGCCAAAACTCTCTATATCTTGCCCTTTGAGGTTCCTCGTATCTAAAGCAGTTAGCCACGTAGAATAATCTTACAGGCAGAGGAGATGATTTCAGATAATTTATATATATTCTGGCTATCGATGGTGTAACTTCTGGTCTCAAAGCAAGTATAAGACCTTTCTTGTCTTTAAAGACGTACATGGTCTTAGAAATCTCCACTCCAGATTTTTTCTCGAATAGTTCAAAGTATTCTAGAGTTGGTGTAATAATCTCCTCATATCCAAATCTTGAAACGATTTTCCTAAACTTTTCTATGACATATGTAAACTTGATGGATTCTGGTGGAAGTATATCTCTTACTCCCTTTACCTTCCTCAGCATGTAGTCACCTAAATAAAGAATATAATCGCTGGAAAATGAAATGGTTGGATGCCGGGGCTGGGATTTGAACCCAGGTCTTCGGATTATGAGTCCGACGCTGTGCCAGGCTCAGCCACCCCGGCGTCCAATTAATTTTATCTCGCTTAAAAATTATAAAGATTACAGTTAGGAGGGGGTGCGGTGATATTTGGCATGTACACTTTAAGCGACATTAAGCTCAACAAGCTTAGAGTTTTTCTAAGAGTCGATATAAACTCTCCAATAGATCCTGACACTGGAAAATTTCTCGATACTAGCAGAATAAAAGCTGTGAAGGAAACTCTGAAAGAGCTTGAGGACTGCTCTGTGGTTCTAGCTTCTCATCAAAGCAGACCTGGAAAGGGAGACTTTACGTCACTTGAGAGACACGCTGAAATCCTATCGAAATATGTAAGCCAGGATGTTGAGTTTATACCGGACATCTTTGGGCCATATGCTATAGATAGGATAAAGAAGCTCAAACCTGGAGAAATCATTGTTCTTGACAACTTACGATATTATTCAGAGGAAAACTTAGAATTTCCATTCAACAAAGCTTCCCGTACAGTGCTTGTTCAGAGACTCTATAGACTCTTTGACATATACGTTAATGACGCGTTTCCAACCATTCATAGAAGCCAACCATCCATAGTAGGTTTCCCTATGGTGCTTCCATCGTTCATAGGTAGATTTATGGAAAAAGAGCTGAAAGCTCTCAATATGGTGCTTGAGGAGACTAGTTCCCCATGCACGTACATTGTTGGAGGAGCTAAAGTAATTGATCGATTAAAGATGATGAAGGCAGTCTTAGAACGTGGAAATGCAGATTATGTTCTTACAGGGGGATTAATAGCAAACGCCCTTTTGGCAGCTGAGGGATATCAAATTCCGGACAAATCTCTTCCTGAAAATGGGCAGGTCGAGGAGCTGGCGAGAGATATAATCAGAAAGTTCAAAGACAAGGTCTTAACTCCCGATGATCTTCTCATCAAAATCGAGGGAAAATACCAGATAGTAAATGCCGGAGATCATATAAGTGGAAAGATTGTTGACATAGGGGAAAATACAATCGAAAAATACTCAAGGATAATAATGCAGTCTTCGACGGTTGTTGCAAGCGGTCCAATGGGGGTAATTGAAGAGGAGAAATCCAGTGTTGGAACAAGAAAAATACTGGAGGCAATGGCCAAGAGCAAAGCATTCAAGCTTATTTGTGGAGGGCATATGGGTGCGGTCGCTGAGATAATGGGGATAAAGCATGAGATGGATCATATAAGCCTGGGTGGAGGTGCAACCTTAGCTTATCTTGCAGGAATGAAAATGCCCGCCCTTGAAGCTCTCAAAGAAAGTGCAAGGAGAAAAAATCTCTATAGTAAGCTTGTTAAAAAAGGTCTCATTAAAATGTGAGTTTATTGGAGCCCCCGCCGGGATTTGAACCCGGGATCTTCGGCTTACAAGGCCGACGCCTTACCGGGCTAGGCTACGGGGGCAATTGCGTCCTTAAGAGAATTATCAGGAGTACCGTAAATAAATTTGTTTAAACATTAATTAAGTTCTCATACAGATTTTCTATAATGGAAGTTGCACAGGAAGTTAAAGAGAGCCGGGGTCTCCTAGCCCGGTAGGGAGCGGGCCTGCTAAGCCCGTGGCCGTAACGGCCGCGCGGGTTCAAATCCCGCCCCCGGCGCCCTGAGAATACGAGCTGGAAATTTTTCAAAAAATATTTGTATAGGATGCAGCAGCTACAGCCTTGTAACAACCATAGCCAGAATGTCTATGTCATCTACTTCTAAAAACTTCTTCAGTGAATCGAGGTCAACATTCCTATTTGAGGATATAAACTTTCTAGCTTTTTCAACCATATCGGATACCATTTTATCCAAGTAAGAGCGCTTGAATACTCTTGATCCAAGAATTACCACATCGCTTAGGTCACCGGATTCGATCGCCTTCTTTATAATCTCAATTTCCCTAGGATCGTTAACCTGAACAAAGCCCCTATTCTCAAGTTCATCCATGATCTTTCTTATGAACTTCTCTTCCTCATTTTTCTTTAGGATCACTGCCAGAATGGGTGGAATGCCTATTGCCATTGGTATAGAGAGGAAAATTATCAGATTCAGGTTTGAATATACTATGTTTATAAGCGTTTCAAGCATGCTTGGGGACACCTCTCAAGATCATTGACATTTTTAAGTAGCTACTCTTTTATGGAGCTACTTTATAGGGAGTAATTACAGAATGCTAAAATGCTTTGTTTTTCCTTTTCACAAAAAATATTCAAAATTTTTGTGAAAAAGGAAAAATTTATATGGCAAAGAAGAGGATACTAATTTTGAACATAAAAAATCGGTGGGGAAAGGGGGTTAAGCGCGAAATGATAGGTGACGAAATACCCGGAAAGTGCCCATACTAAACTCCTGAATTGTGATTAATCCAACCACCCCTTATTTTTGTTACTTCTTCAACACACTCCAGTATGCTCTCCAATATGGTGTACTTATTAAACACCCACTTACCGTTGGAGAAGTGCTCATAGGGTATTGAATAGACCCTAGATGAAGTTACATCTATTGTGTGAATATCATAGTTCATCTTCGGGGAAAGTACATGATGTACTATGTAAAAGAGTGTATCCATGTAGTGTGATGATGGCATTAAGGCATATGCGAGGAGAGTATTTTTCTCTTTGGAAAAAGCTACAAAGTTTATGAATGGTATCCTTTCAAAAGCTTGTAGAAGCGGGTAAATGTCCTTTAGAGCTAGGTCCGTGACTTTAACGGCGATGCTTGCAAATCGATGATTAATACACGTGTCAATGTGACTATGCCAATGGACTATGTATCCTAGGATGATGTTATTTTTGAGAATGTGATTTGTATAATGGTATCTAGCTACCTTTGGATCCACTCCCAAGGTCTTCGCTATACTTGATAGTGACTGCATAGGATCCTTCTGTAGCTCCTTTATGATAAGTATGTCAAGATCGTCGATCTTAGTGTCAGCATGTAGTGGACTACAATCTTCCAATATTCCTAGATTGGAGTGCAGATTATTCCAGTCTATATGCCACTTTCCGTCTTTGAAATTAAAGTATCTAGGGTTTGTAGAGAATACTTTTATCCAATCCATTTTTCTAAGAGAGAAATCATTTAAAATTCCATATTCTTTAAGTGTGGAAAAGACTTCTGCGAGTCCTCTTACATGCTTAAATGGAACAGCGAACAGTGATATATAATCTCTGTTTGGAAGAGAGTAGCCGAAGAACGTTAAGAAACCCTTTTCAGCTAACGTCCTCATAACCTGAGTGGAATACTCAATAAAATCTTTTTTAAAGGATAGATGAGCCCATACTCTAGCCAAACCTAGCTTTGCATGATGAATCTGGAGGTGAATAACTAATCCCCTGTTTACGAACATGTTTTTCAATCTATAGCGTATAGTTTCTACAGGTATGCCTGTAAGCTTGGAAAGAGCTGAACAGTTTCTAGGGCCTTGTATT
>Ga0209410_1000009_pt1 | contig 91859 bp, 87 predicted proteins | sample Mar14436cmmetaG_FD_184135 | JGI IMG/M metagenome (GOLD analysis project Ga0209410, IMG submission 184135) | Marine hydrothermal vent microbial communities from Guaymas Basin, Gulf of California to study Microbial Dark Matter (Phase II) - Marker... ... | reverse complement strand
CTTCGTCTCTCTGTTGTATTTGTAGATAGGTACTTTCAAGACTAAATCAGCAAATGTAGTAGATACTAATAAAATAAAACACAGTGTGTAAAGATAAAAACTTCTCATATCGATCCCTCCAATGTTCATGCTATGCATAGCTATAAAAAACTGATGAATGAATAGATGGTATTTCAATGAAAATGCAATAAAAGTTGAATGAATAATATGACAGATAAAATCCATCCAGAGTGGCATTTCCTGTCAAATACATAGAATTTGATTTATAAAATTATTTGTTTGATAAAAAAGAAGTGCAAAATGATAGGAAGCAAGTTTCCACGATGGTACGTTTTCTTCCGCTGTTAATTCATGTTCTCAGAAAATCATATGAATTGGAGGGAATTTATGAGGAGGGGATGTAAAAAATCAAACGGTGACAACATTTATTCCGTTTTTCATGAGCGAATACAAATCTTTCTTTGAGATCTTATCGGTTATCACGTAGTTTATCTTGTTTAAAGGGACAAGATTCACCAGAGATTTTTTCCCAATTTTGCTTGAATCGATCAGAACGAAGAGAGTTTCAGTATTTTCCACCATGACCTTTTTAAGCTCAGATTCTGCCGTATTTATCTCGTAAGTTCCCGATTCGGGTGAAAATCCTCTGCAGGATATGAAAGCTTTCTGCGTGAAGAATTTCCTCGCACAATCAACAGCAAGCGGCCCCACCAAAGATAGGGTTTCTGGATTGAATACACCGTTGATGAGGATAACCGTGTTGGTTCTGTTCTTGGATACCTCCATTGCGGTCATGACACCATTTGTTATGATGTACAGATTCTTCTTCGCCTTGGAAAGTTTTTTTGCAAGCATATACACTGTGGTGCTGGCGTCCAGAAAAAGGGTGTCACCATCGTTGACGAATTCCAGAGCTCTTTCCGCTATCTTCTCTTTTAAAGATCTGTTGATCTTCAATCTTTTCATGAAATCCGTTTCCCTATCGTAATATATTGTGGGTTTGACTCCTCCATGAACCTTCTGAAGGAGGTTTCTTTTGACAAGTTCAGCGACATCTCTTCTTATAGTAACCATGGAAACGTTGAAGATGGACTGGATCTCCTTCAAGCTCATAGTACCCTTCTTGTTCACGAGCTCAACTATCTTCTCAAGCCTCTGCTCTCTCATCATGATCTTTCCCTCTCCGGGAAGATCTTTCCAGGATTTAGTATAAGATTTGGATCCAGGGCTTTCTTTATCCTCGTCATGAACTCTATCTCCTCATCGTTCATGAATATCTTCAGATATTTCTTCCTTTTCAATCCCACACCGTGCTCACCCGTCATGGTTCCTCCAAGTTCCTTCGTGAGTTTGTAAAGATCCACAAGGGCTTCGTCCAGTGCTTTCTTCCAGGTGGATTCATCCATTTCAATAGGTTTTAGGAACACAGCATGAACATTTCCATCGCCAACATGACCGAAGGATAGAGATTCTATTCCGTGTCTTTCAGCTATATCATCGGAAGATCTCACAATCTTTGGTATCTCTTTTATGGGAACGCTTACATCCTCCATACAATGAACAGGTCTGAAAGCTATTATACCCTCTGGTATCGCCTTTCTGAATTTCCATATCTTCATCCTTTGATGCCTGTTATCTGCTACGTAAACTTCTATCGCTCCCATCTTCATCAAGCTATCTCCCAGATTGAAGTAAGCTTTCGATAGACTCTCTTTATCAGCGGATTCGATTTCTATGATGAGATGGGCATCCGCCTCCATGTTAGGAATACTCTCGTTGAGAAATCTGTAAGCCATCTGAACGGATTTTTTATCCATGAATTCTATTGAGGAAGGAAGAGTTCCCGCTTCTGATAAAACCTTTGGTACAGAAAGAATCGCTTCATCGACGCTTTTGAAAGGAACCAGAAGTGTCGCCAGATATTTCGGTTTAGGTATCAACCTTAGAATGATCTTGGTGATTATCCCAAGAGTTCCTTCAGATCCAACCAAAAGTCTTATCATGTCGTATCCCATAACGTTTTTTACCATCTTCCCACCAAAGCTCACGATCTCTCCTGTGGGGGTCACAACCTCAACACCGAGAACGTGGTATCCTGTTGGACCATATTTCAGAACACGGGTTCCTCCAGCGTTTTCCGCCACGTTACCACCTATAGAAGAGCTCTCACTACTTGCGGGATCTCCTGCATAGTATAAACCGTGCTGTTCTGCCAGCTTCTGTATCTCATCCGTTATCACACCAGGTTCAACAACCACGACCATGTTTTCAGGATCGAATTCTAGGATCCTGTTCATCCTCTCAAAAGACATTAAGATTCCTCCATGGGCTGGAACGGCTCCTCCTGAAAGACCGGTCCCAGCTCCTCTTGGTGTGACAGGTATCTTCATCTCGTTGGCTAGTTTTAAAATCTTTGAGATCTCTTCTGGTGTCTTTGGAAAGACAACAACTTCCGGTTCGAGGGGCTCCAGTTCCGCTGTTTCATCCTTTGAGTATCTCTCCAGATAATCCCTGTCGATCCTCACGCCACCTTCTCCCAAAATTTCTTTCAATTTTTCTATGACTTCTTTTGTAACCTTTGAATATTTCAATTTCCCGCCTCCTCGATGGATTCCAATCTTCTTGCGATCTCCTCAAGGGTTGATGCGGCATCGGCTACAAGCCCAAGATCTGCGACTTTGAATATTGGTGCATATTTATCCTTGTTTATCGCTATGACGAATTCTGAGGTTTGCATGCCGGCTATGTGTTGGACAGCACCTGATATACCTGCCGCGATGTAGACTTTGGGTTTGACGACTTTCCCACTCAGTCCAACCTGATGATCCTGAGAGAGCCATTTAGCATCGACAACAGCCCTCGTCGCTCCAACCGCTCCCCTAACAAGTCTTGCGAGTTTCCTTGCTATCTCGACATTTTCCTTTCTTCTCAATCCCTTACCGACAGATACAATGACATCGGCTTCCTGAATGTTCGCCTCCAATTCTTTTTCTTTAAAATCCAGCAAGAAGCATCTATCCTCTAGATCTTCGTCTTTAACTTCCTCCATGATAACTTTTGCTTTCTTTGAATCATCGTAATTTGGTATGGGAAACGTTTTCGGCCTTACCGTTGCCATTTGGGGTCTGTGGTTTGGGGTTTTTATCGTGGCCATGACGTTTCCGCCTATTGCCGGTCTTGTCTGAAGAAGGTTCCCTTCATCGTCTATGTCGAGTCCTGTACAATCTGCTGTAAGGCCTGTTTTCAATTTCGCCGCAAGAGCTGGTAGAAGAGTCCTGCCAAAGGTCGTCGCAGGTGAGATGATTATGGAAGGGTTGTATCTTCTCACAACTCGTTCGGATATTTTCAGGAAAGGATCCAGCGAGAACCTCTTCAACCGCGGATGAACAGCAACCACAGCTTCATCTGCGCCGTATCCCCCTGCCCTTTCAAAATTTTCCTCCTTTCCAGTTATGAGAAAGAGAACCACTTTATAGCCAACTTTGCTCGCAAGCTCTCTCGCTTTTCCCAGAAGTTCCAGAGAATTTTTATCGAAAGCGTTGTTCAGAACCATTATCATCTTCCATCACCCTCTACAAAAGGTTTCAGAATCTCTATGATTTTTTTCAAACCTTCTTCCAGCTCCTTTCCTTCATATAGAACACACTCTCTGGAAACCTTAGTGTTGAAAACGGAGACAACCCTGGTTGGAGAACCTGAAAGCCCAACTTCCTTTGGATCGAAGCCTAAATCCTTTCCACTGAAAACTTTTATCTCCATCTTCAATGCCTTTTTCTTTCCAGCCAGCGTTGGAAGTCTTGGCTCTGCCACGCTTCTCATGACGGAAATTAGAGCAGGAAGTTTCACTTTCCATCTCTCAACACCATCTTCGACGGATCTTTCAAGTATCATCTCTCCATCGCTAACGTCTATAACGTTAGAGACGTATGTGATAACTGGAAGATCCAGAAGGGCTCCAACCTCAGGCCCCACTTGCCCCGTCTCACCATCCGTTGCCTTTTCACCACATATTATCAAATCGAAATCCAAGGATAGTCTTCTTATAGCTTCGGATAAGACGAAACTGGTCGCCCACGTATCGGAACCTGCAAAGATCCTATCTGTGAGTAGTATGGCTTCATCTGCACCGAGAGCCAAGGCTTCTCTTAGAACCTCTTCAGTATTCGGTGGCCCCATACTTATAACCGTTACTTTTCCTCCTCTGCTTTCTTTGATACGCAGGGCAAGCTCGAGTCCGTGTGAATCAAAAGGATTCATAACAACATCTATTCCTTCCCTTATCATTATCCCGGTTTCAGGATCCAGTTTCACATTCTCAGTATCTGGAACCTGCTTTACAAGAACGATAACGTTCACAGGTATTCCTCCTTCAGTGATTTCTCCAATATTGATGATACAAAAAGGTCTTCTTTTGTCAAAATTGAAAAATGGAAGAAAATATTTGAATAGGTCGATTCATTAATGATTATTCATTATTAAATCTTCATTTTGACCAAAAATTGATCGAATTTATGTTATATCTTTTGATAAACAAGTGATAAAATAATGGAGTAAAGAGGTGATAACTTGAAGGTATCTCTTCTTTATGGAAGAAGGAAATTGTCTGTCGATCTTCCCGAAGAAAGAGTGGGGGGCATACTTGAGAAGAGAGAAATGCCGTACCTTGATGATCCATGGTCTGCTCTCATGAGATCTCTAAAAAATCCCATAGCCTCTCCTCCCCTTGAAGAGATATCGAAAGGCAGAAAAAACGCTTGCATAGTCATATCGGATAATACAAGACCTGTGCCTAACGAACTACTTCTCAAAGGGATATTGGAGATATTGAAAAAGAACGTTCCCAGGATAAAGATTCTCATCGCGAATGGATTGCATAAGGAATTGAATGAAGATCAGATAAAAGAGCTCGTGGGTGAGGATATATTCGAAAATTTCGAGATATTGAATCATAACGCGTTGAAAAATGAAGAATTGGCCTACATAGGAGATACTCCTCGTGGTATTCCCATATACATAAACAAAAATTACATAGAAAGCGATCTTAGGATCTTAACTGGCCTTGTTGAACCACACTTCATGGCGGGGTATTCCGGTGGTAGGAAATCCATATGTCCTGGTATATCGGGGTATGAAACAGTGAAGTTCTTTCACAGTCCAATGCTTCTGGAATCCCCTAAAGCCGATAACTGTGTAGTGGAAGGAAATCCATTGCATGAGGAGGCAACGTACATAGCGAGAAAGGTTGGTGTGGATTTTATCGTCAACGTTGCGATAGATTCGGAAAAGAGAGTCTCTGGTATATTTGCAGGAGATCTGGAAAAAGCGTGGTACGAAGCTGTAAAATACGTGTCTAAATACTCCGAGGTTCCCCTTAGTGAAAAATACGATATTGTCCTCACAACGAATGGTGGATACCCACTGGATAGGAATTACTATCAAACGGTGAAGGGACTCGTTGCGGGTGCCAGGGCTCTTAAAAAAGGAGGGATTTTGATCATAGCAGCAGAATGTATTGATGGTCTGGGAAGTGAATATTTCAAGAAATCACTTCAGATTTTGAAGGAGATCGGAGATTATGATAGGTACATAGATTACATATCCAAACCCGAAAACTTCCTCGTGGATCAATGGGAAGTGGAAGAGCTTGTGAAGGTTCTGAAAGTGGCATCTAAGATATTCATGTTCTCTGATGGTTTGAATCGAGAAGATTGGAAATACACATTCACCGAGAGAATTGAGAGTGTGGAAAAAGGGGTTGAGAAAGCCCTAGAGATTGTTGGTGAAAGAGCAAAAATACTGGTAATTCCTGAAGGGCCATACATCATTCCAAGAATCGAAGGAGGTGAATGATTTGCTTTACGGCTGGTGGGGTAAGATGATGGTAGTAGATCTTTCAAAGGGTTCTATAGATAAGGAGGAAATAGATGAGAAGGTGTTAAAAAAATACATAGGTGGGAGAGGTCTTGGAGCATACCTTTTCGTTCAACACACTAGAGATCCGAATGTTGACCCCCTAAGTGAGAAAAATCCGATAATACTGACAGTAGGGCCGTTAACCGCAACCCCTTCTCCAACAGCTGGGAGAGCCAACATGACTTCAAGATCTCCTCTTAGCTTGACGATAATGGACAGTAACATAGGAGGAACATTCGGGGCTTTGATGAAGATGGCTGGGTATGACGCAGTAGTGATAACCGGGAAATCCCCCGAACCAGTTTATCTCTATTTTGATGATGAAAGGGTTGAGATCCTGCCTGCAAGAGATCTTTGGGGAAAGGGTAACGAGGAAGTAACCAAGATTCTGAAGGAGCGGCATGGAAAAAGAGCTTCCGTTCTATCTATAGGAAGGGCTGGTGAAAATCTTGTCAGGATATCAGCGGTGATGAATAACGGAGAGAGGGCTTTTGGAAGAGGTGGCGCAGGAGCAATATGGGGATCCAAAAAATTGAAGGCGATCGTAACGAATGGGGGAAAGCAGCGGCCTTTAATACACTCTCCTGAAGATTTCAAATACTTCAGATACGAAGCGAACAAACTGATCGTAACTCACCCTGTAACATCCAAAGTTTTCAATCCATTAGGAACTATAGGAATCATAAGGATGATAAATGCTTTTCAAATACTCGGTACCAGGAACTTTCAGGACAATCATTTCGAAGGTGCTGAAAAGATTTCCGGAGAAACCCTTCAGAGAACTTATCTTGTTCGAAAGGATGCCTGCTGGGGATGCCCGATAATGTGCGGAAGGATAAGTAAGATTGATGGCAAAGAAGGAGCAGGCCCAGAATTTGAAACAACTTGGGCTTTAGGATCCAACCTTGGTATAGATGATTTGAAAACTGTGACGCTTGCAAACTTCTTGGCAAACGATTTGGGAATAGACACTATATCCCTTGGATCCGTCGTTGCATTCGCAATGGAAGCTACGGAAAAAGGAGTTTTCGATTTCGGTATAAGATTTGGGGAAGCTGATAAAATTCTCGAATTCATCGAGAGTATAGGTCTTAGAAGAGGTTTCGGGGATATTCTGGCAGAGGGTGTAAAGAGAGCTTCTGAGAAAGTTGGAGGAAAAGAATTTGCAATGCATGTGAAAGGGCTTGAAATTCCAGCTTACGATCCAAGGGGAACTCAGGGCATGGGACTTGTTTACGCCACTTCCAATAGAGGCGCTTGTCACCTTAGAGGAGGACTTTCAGTTACTTTTGAAGTGTATGGTGTTCCAAGAAGGATCGACAGGCTAGAAGTTCTCGGGAAAGGGACACATGTTGCAAGGAGTCAAGATGCGGGAGCGGTCATAGATTCTTTGATCGTGTGTAGATTCGCAACTATGGCGACTTCTTTGCACCACTGGGTGAGGCTCTACAACGCTGTTACTGGGGAGAGCATAACGGCCTCTGAGCTCCAAAGGATAGGGGAGAGGATCTACAATCTGGAAAGGATGATCAATTTAAAGCTCGGCTTTACTGGAAAAGATGATACTCTCCCTCAGAGGTTTTTAAAAGAAGCGAAGAAAATAGCGGATAAGGGAGAATTCGTTGTGGATCTCGATACGATGTTGAAAGAATATTACGAGTACAGAAAATGGGATGAAAACGGTATACCCACAAAGGAGAAACTGAAGGAACTCGACTTGGAGGTGGATATACCATGGCTATAACGGAATCCATGTACAGACAGTTTGAAAAGATAGGGAGAGGTCTTTACATAGCTGGTCTTCAGAATTCTCACAGTGGGAATATGAGTGTGAGGGTTGGAAATAGAATGATAATAACCCGAAGGGGCTCCATGCTGGGATTCCTCGAACCGGAAGATCTGGTTGAAGTTTCCATAGAAGGGGACGATGGGATGCTCTCAATCGCTTCGACGGAAACACACGTTCACAGAGCGATCTATCTGGAGACGGACGCTTTAGCAGTTGTTCATGCTCATCTTGTGGCGGCGACAGCTCTCACACTCTTGTACGATGAGATAATCCCTATAGATGTCGAGGGCTCATACCATGTCAGACACGTTCCCGTTTTGAGCTTTGAATTCGGGTCTGGTTCGAAAGAAATGGCTGAAGAGATCCCGAAATATCTGAAGAATTACCCAATAGTTATGGTGAAAGGTCATGGGGCTTTTGCGGCGGCTGAAACCCTTGAAGAAGCATTTTTCTATTGTAGTTCCGTTGAGAACTCCAGCAAGATAATCCTGGCGATTCTCCACGCTGGTAGGGATCCCAAAGAATTCGAGCTGAAGTATTTCGAGAGGTGGTAATGATGCATGGAGCAAGAAGATGGTATTTTCCAGATGGTTATCTGCCCAAAGGAAGGAAAAATGATTTATCATCTCATGAATCTATATGTATCCTCAACGCAAATGAGGAAGATGCTGAAATTAAGATCACACTGTTCTTCGAAGATGAAGATCCAATCTCTTTCGAAGTGACGGTGCCATCCAGGAGGGATATCCATATTAGACTCGATAAGAAAGAAATTGTTGGTTTTAAACTACCTCGGGAAAAACCCTATGGTGTCATGTTAGAAAGTAACATTCCAATAATTGCTCAACTATCGAGAATGGATGTATCTGAAGATCATTACACTCTCATGACAACTATAGGATACTGGGAGGATTGATTTGACCTATGGAAAACATTTTAGAGCTTTTCCAGATATCTAAAAGTTTCCCAGGAGTACAAGCTTTGAAAGATGTGGATTTCTTTCTAAGGAAGGGAGAAGTTCATGCTCTGGTTGGAGAAAATGGAGCGGGAAAATCAACGCTCGTAAAGATAATCATGGGTGTTCATCAGCCAGATTCTGGAAAAATCGTCCTTGAGGGTAAAGAAGTTAAAATCCATGATCCAAATCATGCGAGAAGTTTGGGAATAAGCGCGATACATCAGGAATTAGCAGTCTTTCCAGATTTAACAGTTCTTGAGAATCTTTTCATAGGATGGCAACCTGGAAAATTTGGATTTGTCAACTGGAAGAGAATGAGAGAGATGGCGGAGACTAAAATGAAAGAAGTCGGAATAAACCTACCATTGGATGAAGAAGTTGGGAATCTAAGTACAGCTCAGCAAGAACTGGTTCAAATATTGAGGGCACTCCTTCAGAATAGCAAGATCATAATAATGGATGAACCTACCGCCTCCCTAACAGCCGATGAGACTAAAGTATTATTCTCCACGGTAAGAAGGTTGAAGAACCATGGGGTCTCTGTGATATACATATCCCACAGACTCGAAGAAGTTTTTGAAATAGCAGACAACGTTACCATATTGAGAGACGGTGTGAAAGTCCTTGATAAAGCGGTAAAAGACATTACCCCTTCCGAACTCATAGAAAACATGATAGGAAGAAAATTAGAGACCTACTATCCTCCCAAAAAAGCCAAACCTGGTGAAGTTATGCTAGAGGTTAAAGGGATCTCCTTTGATGGGATCCTGAAAAATATAAGCTTCAAAGCTCACAAGGGTGAGATACTAGGTATATCAGGACTTTTAGGATCAGGAAGATCTACTCTTGCAAAGATCATTTTCGGTATTCTAAAGCCCGACGATGGTTCAATTTATCTCGAGGGAAAAGAAGTGAAGATAAATGATCCTATGAAAGCATCGATGCTTGGAATAGCTTATATTCCAGAGGACAGACACAGGCAGGGTCTCATCTTACCAGAGACGGTGAGGTTCAACATATCCCTTCCCAATCTTCCAGTAATTCCTCGTAAGGTTCTTGTAGATATTGCTAAGGAGAAAGAGCTTTCTCAAGAAATGGTGAGAAGACTGGATATAAGGACTCCTTCTGTGGAATTTTTGACCATGAATCTTTCTGGAGGAAATCAACAAAAAGTGGTTTTAGCAAAATGGATACTCAGAAACTCCAAGATCTTGATAATGGACGAACCAACTCATGGTATCGATGTGGGAGCAAAGAACGCGATATACCACCTTATGGTGAATTTAGCAGAACAAGGAAGAACAATCATATTCATCTCCTCAGAATTACCAGAACTTCTTGGGATGTGCGACAGAATCTTGGTTATGAGAAAAGGTGAAATAGTTGGAGTATTTAATAGAGGGGAATTCTCTGAAGATAGGATCCTAGCACTTGCAGCAGGTTTCGCAGAAAAAGAGGCAGTTGGAGGTGCTGGAGGATGAAGTTAGGTAGAGAATTCACATTGTTACTAGTACTGGTAGTTCTTGCGACGTTCGTTCAGATCGTTCATCCAGGTTTTCTGAGTTTTAGAACGATACATGTCATTCTGGAAAACTCCGCTGTCATGCTTCTTTCAGCAATAGGGACGACCTTGGTTATAATATCGGGTCAGATAGATCTATCGATAGGCTCTGTCCTTGCAGTTTGTGCCATAACATCAGCCCAACTTGCTCTTCATAACGTTCCCCTTGTATTACTTTTCCTATGGAGCATAGGACTTGGCGCTGGATTAGGTGCTATCAATGGCCTTGTCACGGTGTTGTTCAAAGTGCCAGCTATGATCGTTACACTGGCTGCGATGGCTATATGGAGAGGTTTCATCCTCTGGTGGACAGGTGGATATTGGGTAACAGATCTTCCTGATTATTGGAAGGCACTGGGCAGTACGAAAATTTTAAATTTCACCCTTCCAATATGGATAGCTTTTTCCATAGGTGTATTGACGATATTCTTGGTACGAAAAATTCGTTTCTTCAGGCATGTTTATGCTGTTGGATCAAATAGGAAAGCTGCGAAATTATTGGGGATAAGCGAAGGGAAAGTAACTTTCCTTGTATTAACTTTAAATGGAGCGTTAGCAGGCTTTTCAGCTCTTCTGAGCGCATCCAGGTTCTTCATAATACCTTCGAATATAGGAACCGGATTGGAACTGTCAGCGATAGCTGCAACAGTGATAGGTGGAACTAACATAATGGGAGGAAAGGGAAAAATAGAAGGGACCATCTTGGGAGTACTCCTTATGACGACAATCTCGAGCTCATTGGTTTTCCTGCATATAGAATCTGTCTGGGATAATGCGTTTAAAGGTATGATCATCTTACTTGCGATAATTTCCGATGTTCTGAGAGCAAGAAGGAAAAGTGAGGCGAGGTTATGAGGGTATTCAGGAAAGAATTCGTACTTCTACTGGTCCTGATTCTAGTGTTTGTGATTATGAGTTTCCTATCCAAAGAATTTTTGAGGGTTTCCAATCTACTGGAGGCTTTAAGATACGCTGTTGAAATGGGAATAATGACGATTCCCATGACTATGATCATAGTAACTGGTGGAATAGACCTCTCTGTGGCCTCTAATCTGGCTTTAAGCAGCATTTTAATGGGAATTATCTGGAAATATGTGGGTATCAATATATGGATTGCTGGGATAATGGCAAGTATTCTAGGAGCAGGGGCGGGTGCATTGAATGGCGTTCTTATAACAAAATTGAATATACCACCAATAGTTGTCACACTAGCAACTATGGCTGCATATAGGGGTATAGCAACAGGACTGAGTAGAGGTAGAGGAATAACAGGTTTCCCAGAATCTTTCCAAAACTTCGGACAGGGATCACTAGGAGGATTGGTCCCATACAGTATATTCATATGGATCATAATTGCCATAATAGGTCATATCATCCTCTCAAAATCGAAATTCGGAAGATACGTATTTGCAATAGGTCATAACGAAGTCGGTGCTCTTTACTCAACAGTCCCTGTGGCAAGAGTGAAATTCATACTTTACACCCTATCCGGATTGATGGCAGGGCTTTCTGGGATGATATATTCTGCCAGAATAGGCGCTTCCAAATCCAACGCTTTTATGGGAGGAGAACTCGAGGTGATAACTGCTGTGGTCCTAGGTGGAACTAGTATAACAGGTGGAGAAGGGAACATTTTAGGCTCAACATTAGGAGTGCTCATAATAACTTTTCTTAAAAATGGTTTGAATCTTGCAAGAATTCCACATTCTATACAGAGTGTAATAGTCGGTATAGTCCTTGTAATAGCCATAGTCTCTTATACGAAGCTCGGTACAAGAGCTTTCAAGGAGGGGAAATAACCTCACCAAATTCTAAGGGGAGGTGGTTTTTATGAAGAAGTTCTTGATTCTTGGTATTATCATTGCGTTAATATCAATTGCTTTAGCTGCTGAATCCATCAAGATATTCATGGTTCCCAAATTTACGGGTGCACCTTACTTTGTCGCAACCGAAAAAGGAGCAAAAGCTGCTGTTGAGGAACTGAAAGCTCTTGGTCTACCAATTGATTTCTATTACACAGGATCCAGTGTTGCTAACACCGAAGAAGAAATAAGGATAATCAGTAATCTACTTGAACAGAATCCCGATGCTCTTATTGTCTCTGCCAACGATGAAGATGCTTTGGTTCCTGTCTTGAAGAAAGCCAAGCAGAAAGGGATAGTGGTTGTTACTTATGATGCTGATGTTTCTGATCCAACAGCCAGGGATTACTTCGTCAACCAAGCTAGTTTCGATGCAATAGGGGCTGTTCTGATCGATCTTGTAGCTGAAAATGTGGGGCCAGAAGCCAAAATAGCAATTGTTAGTGCAGATCCCAATGCTGCTAATCAGAACAGATGGATTGAGGCTATGAAGAAGAGGATGAAGGAAAAATATCCAAAAATGGAGCTTCTAACCATAAAATACGGTTATGACAGACCAGCAGAATCCTTCCAGGCAGCCCAGGATATAATCAACGCTTATTATCCGAATCTTGATGCGATAATAGCTCCAACTTCCGTTGCTTTCCCAATGGTAGCCGAAGCGGTATTGAAAGCTGGCTTGAAAGGGAAAATCTACATCACAGGACTTGCTACTCCTAACGATATGCGAAAATATGTGAAAGACGGTGTTGTGAAACATGTCGTTTTGTGGAATCCAGTTGATTTAGGATACCTAGCAGTGTACGTTGCAAACGCAGCTGTTAGGGGAATGATAAATGAAGTAGACGGCACAGAATACGTCTGCGGAGGAAAGTTAGGACTTTACAAGGTATACGAAGAATTAGAAGGAAAGAAATCTGTGGTACTGCTCGGACCTCCCTTCATATTCGATATAAACAACATAGATCAATTCAACTTCTAATTTGGAGGTGCCCCTGTAAAGGGGCACCTCCTTGTCGTAAAAGAGGGGGGAGAATAATGGAAGAAATGGAGAAAAAATATGAATTATTGGCTAAAGACCTAAAAAAGGAAGGGATAGATGTAGATGATATCCTGAAAAAATTAGACGAAATTCGTTTTGAACTTCCTTCCTGGAGCTTTGGTGACACAGGAACAAGGTTTGCAGTCTTTCATGAGCCAGGGGCTGCAAGAAGCGTCTATGAAAAGCTTCAGGATGCTTCTTTCGTTCATAGGATAACAGGGGTTTGCCCGACGATTGCTCTTCATATACCTTGGGATAAGGTCGACGATTGGAAAGCGCTGAAAGAATACGCAGAAAGCCTGGGGTTGAAGATAGGAGCGATAAATCCGAATCTCTTTCAGGACCCAGATTACAAATACGGAAGCCTCACTCACCCTGATATAAAAGTAAGGAAGAAAGCGATAGATCATGTGATGGAGTGTATAGAAATCGCGAAAACTCTGGATTCAGATGTCATAAGCTTATGGCTTGCAGATGGAACGGATTATCCCGGTCAAGATGATTTCAGAGACAGAAAGAAACGGCTTGAGGATAGCTTGAGGATAATTTACGATGCCATGCCTTCTAACATGAAGTTGTTCATAGAATACAAGTTCTTCGAGCCGGCTTTCTACCACACGGATATTCAGGACTGGGGGATGGCTTACCTTCTAGCAGGGAAGCTCGGTGATAGGGCCTTCGTTCTTGTGGATCTTGGACACCATGCCCTCGGAACAAACATAGAACAGATAATCGCAACTCTAATATCTGAGAGAAAATTGGGAGGATTTCATTTCAACAACAAGAAATATGCGGATGATGATCTCACCCTTGGATCTATAAATCCATATGAGGTTTTCCTCATATTCAAAGAACTCACTTTCGCTATGGAAGATGAGGAAACAAAAGACTTTGCAAGGAATATAAGATACATGTTCGATCAATGTCACATAACGAAGCCGAAAATAGAGGCCATGATACAGTCCGTTGTGACTGCTCAATACATATTTGCTCAAGCCCTGGCAATAAACAGAGAGAAATTGAGGGAATACCAGAGAAAATGCGATGTTGTGAGAGCAGAGGAAGAACTCATAAAAGCCTTCAGAAGAGATGTTTCACCGATCCTCTGGAAGTACAGAAAAGAGAAAAATCTTCCTGAAGATCCCTTATTGTATTATAGAAACAGTGGATATCACGAAAAAATAGTGGAGGAGAGAGGATGAAAGTATTATCAGTTGATCTGGGAGCGACGAACGGGAAGGTAGTTCTTGTCGAGAAGAAGGATTCAAAATTATCTTTGAAAGAAGTCGCACGATTCAGAACAAAGGGAGTGTTTTTACCGACAAAAGAGAGAAGTATCCTTGTTTGGAACACACCTAAGTTCTATGAAGATCTTTTAGATATATTGAACGGCCTAGAAGAAGATGTAGAAAGTCTGGGTGTGGATTCTTGGGGTGTGGATTTTGCTTTATTGGATTCCAAAGGAAGGTTGATATTTTTACCTTATCATTACAGAGATGAGAGAACCATTGGCGTCATGGAAAAAGTACTCGAAAAATTGGGAAAGAGAAGAATCTATGAAGAGACAGCCATACAGTTTCTGCCTATAAACACACTCTACCAATTGTATTCCATGGTCATGAAGGAAGATCCATTGCTTGATATTGCAAAGACGTTTCTGATGATAGCGGACCTTTTCAACTACTGGTTATCTGGTGAAATTGTCTGTGAATACACTTTAACAACCACTTCTCAATGTTACAGCGTACCAAAGAACGATTGGGCCTGGGATCTCCTCAAAGATCTTTCCATACCCATTGATATATTCCCAGAAGTTGTGAAGCCTGGTACGATCCTTGGAAGAGTGAAGGGTGTCGAAAAAGATGTAAAAGTGATCGCAACTGCCTGTCATGATACCGCTTCCGCCGTTGTTGCCGTTCCATTCGAAAAGGAAGGGATATACATAAGCTCTGGAACGTGGTCTCTCATCGGCACAGAAGCTGATGAACCAATTGTGAATGAAAAGAGCCTGTCAAACGATTTCACCAACGAAGGAGGAGTGGGAAAAATCAGATTTCTAAAGGATGCAACGGGTATGTGGCTTCTTGAGGAGTGTAACAGAGAATGGAACCTGGATTACTCTGAAATCATGAGAAGAGCAGATTCTGCAAGATCATTCATAGCTTTTATAGATCCTGACGATAGAAGATACCTTCTTCCTGGTGAGATGACCAAAAAGATATCTGAGTATCTTAAAGAAACAGGTCAAGACACTCCCAAAGATGTGGGAGAGTTTGCAAGGTTAATTTTTGAAAACCTGGCTTTCAACTACAGATGGGTCATCGAAAAGCTGGAGGATATAGTTGATAGATCCTTCGATACCATTCACATAGTAGGGGGAGCTTCAAGAAACGAACTCGTCAATCAATTTACAGCGAACGTTACAGGAAAGAGGGTCATTGCGGGTCCCTATGAGGCAACTTCCTTAGGGAATGCCATGATACAGTTCATAACCCTTGGGGAAGTATCAGATGTGAAGGAAGCAAGAAGGTTGGTAAGGGAATCTTTCCCCTGTAGAGAGTTCTTGCCAGAAGAAACGGATAAGTGGGAGGAGAAGTATCAACAATGGAGGGAAAAAGTGGGGAAGTAGTATCTTGAAATCCTTTTTCTCAATGAGATCGTTGAAAGTAGAGAAGATAAGGTAGTTCTCACCTTGTTCCATAGGCGGAATTAAGTGTTACTTTAAATCTTTTCTGGGTAATTCGTTATCTCCCTTATCTTTTTGTACAGTGGTTTCAGTTTGCTGTACATCCTGGAATAAACTTCTTCAAAGATTCTTCTGTATAATCTAGCGTTTTCTGGATCTGGTTCGAATTTGTCCCTGTATCTAACCATCTTACTGACGGCTTCTTCGAAGGTTTTATGAACGCCAAGTCCTACGAATACCGGTATCGCCGAGCCAAGCCCTGCCGTTTCATGCGTTTCACCTCTGTACGCTGGTAAATTGAAGATATCCGTCACTATCTGGCATATTTCGGTACTCTGAGATGCCCCTCCAGCTATCATGATCTCTTTCACTTTGATCTTTCCACGTTTTTCTATCTTCCTCAAACCTTCCAGTAAAGCGAATCCCAAACCTTCAATGATCGCTTTGTACATATGTGGTTTTCTATGGGCACTTCCAAACCCTATCATTGCCCCCTTGGCTTCCGGCATTTTAAGGCCAGGTGTCCAATAAGGTTGTACGATCAAGCCAAGAGAGCCTGCAGGTACTTCCTTCAGAAAACTGTTGAAGAGCTCTTCAGGTTGTATCCCCTTCCTCAAAGCTTCTTCAACTTCTTTTGCACCGAATTCTTCCTTGAACCATGTTATCATCCAGAAGCCTCTGAAAATCTCAACTTCGGGGTTATAATAACCTGGTATCAAAGCGGGATAGGCTGGCATGTACTTAATTGGCTCGAAATACCTTTTGGTGGTCACTTGAATTGTTGCGGTTGTTCCAAAACTCAGACTCGCTTTGTCCTCCGATAGAACGCCAAGACCGAGTGTTTCACATCCCTTGTCGGATCCTGAAGCTATGACTGGAAGGCTAGAGGGAAGGCCCATGAGTTTTGAAACGTCTTTTGAGAGATAACCTATCGTTTCTGATGGCTCCACAAGATCTGGCAACTTTTCCCTTTCAACAGGGAATATGTAATACTTCACATCGTTCTTTGTCGCCCATCTCCTTCTTTTGTAATCGAATGGGATGTGACCTATCTGTGATGCCACAGAATCTACAAATCTTTCCGTTAGCCTGTAATTCAGATATCCGGAAAGCAGAAGAACTTTGCTAGTTTTCTTCCAAACTTCCGGTTCGTTCTGTCTCACCCAATTGACTTTTCCATCCATCTGAACTATCCTGACAGCTTCATCCATTCCCACAAATTTATGGGCTATTCTCATATACAGGGGAATCTTAGCATCGAACCTTGCTTTTCTCTGATCGAGCCATACTATGGCCGCTCTCAGAGGAAGTCCATCTTTTCCAACCAGTACCAAGGTTGCTCTCTGCGTGGTTACCGTCATACCAATTATCTTAGTGATTCTTTCCTGATTCCTTTCAACGACTTTTTTAACAGCTTTTATCAGAGTCCTCCAATATAAATCTGGATCCTGCTCTGTCCAACCAGGTCTCAAACTGTAGTATGGAGTGTAATACACTCTCTCTCCGTCCAGAAGATGCCCTTCACTGTCGAAAAGCAGAGCTCTCAAGCTTTGCGTTCCACAGTCTATTGAGAGTGCGAGTTCACTCATCATGTATCCCTCCTAGAGTAATAATATCTTAAAAACGTGGGTTATGCTAGAATTATTCTTGATAAATTTCTATGGGAGGTGGTCCCCTTGGAGAACATCAAAGAATACATTGAAAGAGTGAACGAAGCTGTTGATTATTTGAAAGATAAAATCACTGAAACCCCGAAATTCGCGATAGTGCTTGGATCTGGTCTTCATGTCATAGCGGAGGAGACGGAAGATACCACAGTAATATCCTACAGAGATATACCTGGATTTCCCGTATCGACAGCACCTGGACATAAAGGAGAACTGATCTTTGGAGAACTTCATGGAAAACCTGTGATGCTCATGAACGGAAGATTCCATTACTATGAGGGTTACTCCATGAAGGATGTTACCTTTCCTATTAGAATTATGCAATTACTCGGTGTGGAGATCCTCATAGTCACGAACGCAGCCGGTGGTTTGAACCCGGATTTTGAGATCGGAAGGCCCATGATAATCACCGATCACATAAACTTCATGGGAGACAATCCTCTCAGAGGACCCAACATCGATGAATGGGGGCCAAGATTTCCCGACATGTCGGAAGCTTATGACAAAGAGCTCAGACAGATGGCTTACAATTCTGCTAAAGAATTGGGTATACCGGTGTATCAGGGTGTTTACGTAGCCGTTGCAGGTCCAAATTTTGAAACTCCCGCAGAACTCAGGATGTTGAGACATTTCGGAGCAGATGCTGTGGGTATGTCCACGGTACCTGAGGTCATAGTTGCGCGTCATGGGGGGATAAAGGTCCTTGGCATATCCGCTATAACCGATAGGGCGGTCCCAGAAGGTCTGAAGCCTTTGACAGCGGAGGAAGTTCTGGAAGTGGCGGAAAAAACGGGGAAACTCATAGCACGAATAATATCAGAGGTTGTAAAAAAGCTTTGAGAGATGATGAAAATGGTGAAGAAACCTCTGATGATTTTCCTAATATTATTACCTCTTTCCATGTTTTCGTTCATAGTGGTTTCCATAAATCCGATTTACCTTATAGTGAAAGAGATTGTGCAAAATGAGGTGGAATTGGAGGTTTTGATACCTTCGAATGTAAATCCCCATCTTTATCAGCTCAAGATCAGTGATATGACGAAGTTTGAGAAAGCTGATTTGATCATTCTGCTTGGGAAGGGATTCGAGGAGTGGTTCGACAAGGTTTCGAGTGCGTTCAGGGATAAAGTACTGGTTCTCTCACAGGGGATCTTGGAGGAATCTTTCAGCGAGAATCCTCACATATGGTTGGATCCTGTGCTCGTATCGATCATGTCATACAGGGTATATGAAAAACTGGCGAAAATTTTCCCGAAGAAGTCGGAGGTATTCAGAAATAACTTTTGGAAATTTTACGAAAAACTTATGAACTTTTCGGATAATCTCTATGAGATGCTAGAAAGTATAAGGGGAAAACCCGTTGTTGAATCACATCCAGCACTTTACCATTTCGTCAAAAGGTTTCTAGGATCTGATGTGTTTTTCTTAGAAACGGGGCACGGTGAAGGAGCTTCCTTGAAGAAGGTTAGGGAAGCTATTAGGTTCTGTCGAAAGAACGGGATAAAATACCTAATCAAGGAAAAAAACATTCCATCTAAGATACTAACGGTTCTTTCCAAGGAAACGAAACTGGAGATAAGGGAAGTCGATGTTCTGGGAACGAATGCAAAGGATTACTTCGAAATTCTTGAAAATATAGCGGAAGTTCTTCTGAGGTGATCTGGATGAAATTGTCGGAATTGAAGGATCTGATAACAAAGATGGAGCCTGTTATACACGAGATAGAAACCCCTACCCTGAGGAATATAAGGCAGGTTGAGAGATACACCATCGTGGAAAATGATGAGCCTGGAGAGGGTATCGAAATCAAAAGAATCGTTTTCATCGATGGAAAGAGAAGAAGTTTTCTATCAGCCATGTTCGGACCGTTCACGGGAGTTTTTTCTGAGATAGCTGTTGGAGGAGTTATGTGGGAAAAGGAGAGGGGGGTGTATCCCCTCTTCTCACCTGAAAACCCTCCAAAGGTTCTGAAGATACTGGGTTTTCCCGAAGATTTCAGGAATTTTTACGGGAAGGTTATGGATAGAGTATACGTCAAGAACTACGTTTTTGAGATATTCATGAGAGGGAAAGATTGTCATGATTCTGTCGATTCGGTCCTTAGAGAGCATGAAAAAGGAGCGGTCATAAAGGCTCTTGGCGAATACAGCAGAGCCTTGGTGGTTAAAGATGGAACTCTTCCCGATATAGAGGATATGTATTTCAAACCTGGAAGGGGTCCCGTTGGTCTTGTGAAGAACATAATGGCAACAGGTTTTTCCCACGCAACGTTTAAGAACTATTATAGTATGAGAAAAAGTGAGAGGAGTAGGATGTTCATCTGGAGGGTCCACGGCAACCTCAGGGCTTTAAAAGTGGGAACCTATTTGAAACTCGTGGATTCAAAGGGGCTTAAAGGACTTGTCAGAATGGAAGCTTTGGTGAAGGAAGAGGATCTAGAAGCTCTGAAAGAAGATATAGGGAAAACATTCGATTCACTGAGAACAATCCTGCCCACTCTGACAGCGGATCTTCCTATTCCTAGGCTTCCCGAAAACATCCTTCCAATACAGTTTTTAGAAGATAGCCTTTCAAAATATATGACGGATAGAGACTACATGATAACATGTATCTACGAAAGCTTGCATGATTGACAGGGAGGTGAAGTATTGCTGTTTGAAGTTCCCAAAGTGGATATCAAAAGAATTCCCATCGCTACATTGGCTTACCTTGGAGATTCCGTGATGGAGCTTTTCTACAGAATCCATTTCCTCGGATCCTATAAAGTTGGGGTCATAAGCTCCAAGGTGAAAAACATCACATCGAGAAATGGGCAGGCAAAACTACTTGAAAGAGTATGGGAAGATCTATCTGAGGAGGAAAAAGGGGTTGTAAAAAGAGCTATGAATTCGAAATCAGCGAAAAGGTATGGGAACGACCCTTTATACAGAAAAAGCACGGGTTTTGAAGCTTTAATAGGTTACCTTTACATCTCTGGGAGAGAGAGAAGAATAATGGATATTCTGATGACGAGGGTGAAAAGAAGTTGAGAGTCTACGGAAGAAGAATATTGGAAGAAGCCCTAAAGTCTGGCATCAGGATAAAAAAGGTTTTTTTCGCGAAATTGGAAAGATATGAAAAAGGTTTTCTTGAACTTGTGGAAGAGGTCGAAAGACGGGGTATAAAATACCATTTCGCTGAGAAAGAGAAACTCACGAGTATGGTGGGAAAAGGACATCAAGGAGTTGTAATGGATATAGAGGATTTCAAGTATTCTGACCTGGAAGAGGTTCTGAATGTGGAAGCGCCGTTTTTTGTGCTCTTGGATCACATCCAAGATCCACACAATTTAGGAGCCATCATAAGATCCGCAGCTGGAGCTGGAGCAACTGGAGTGATCATACCAAAAGACAGATCGGTCAAAGTGACACCGGCTGTTGTGAAAGTATCTGCAGGGGCTGTTTTCAAGATACCCATAGTGCTCGTTACGAATCTTGCAAGAACGATAGAGGCCTTAAAAGAAAGAGATGTGTGGGTTTATGCTGTGGATATGGATGGAAAACCTTATTACGAAGAAGATCTCACAGGACCAGTAGGTGTCGTTTTTGGAAGTGAAGGGAAAGGGCTTGGGAAGCTCGTTAAAGATAGATGCGATGGTGTGATAGGTATACCCATGGAAAATTCCGTTGAATCTCTCAACGTTTCAGTCAGTGCGGGCATTATTCTTTTTGAGATAAGAAGACAACGGAGGCTGAAAGGGTGACACTTGGAAAAATAAAGCTCTTCATTCTGGATATGGATGGAACGTTCTACCTTGGTAACAGAGTTTTTCCATCTTCCCTCGTGTTTGCTGATAGAATTCGTAAAACAAGAAGAAAGTTCGTCTTTTTGACAAATAACTCTTCGAAAGGTCCAGAAGAATACGCTGAAAAATTGAAGAAAATGGGCGTGAGCGTCGGAAAAGACGATATATTCACCTCAGGTGAAGCGACAGCGATGTACATTTTGAAAAAATACGGCAGATCTCGTATATTCCTGCTAGGGACTCCTTCCCTCTCAAGGATCTTTGAGAACTTCGGGCACCTCATCGTTGAAGATGACCCTCAGATGGTGGTTCTCGGATTCGACACGACTTTAACCTATGAAAAATTGAAAAGAGCATGTCTTCTCTTGAGAAAGGGTTTGCCTTATATAGCGACTCACCCTGACATAAACTGTCCTTCTGAAGAAGGTTTGATACCGGATGCAGGATCTTTCATATCGGCCATAAAAACCTCAACGGGTAGAGAACCCGATTTCATTGTTGGAAAGCCGAATCCTATGATGATCGAGATGCTCTTAAATAGGTACGGTTTCACTAAAGACCAGGTGGCGATCGTGGGGGACAGACTCTACACGGATATAAAGCTGGGGAAAAATTCCAACATACTCACCATACTGGTTTTAACAGGCGAGACGACTCTCGAAGATTTGAAAAACTCCGATGTGAGGCCAGACCTTGTTGTGAGAGATCTTGGAGAGGTTGCGAAGATGCTGTGATCATCCAACGATCCCCTTTATGATGAGGTTTGTGGCTTCCTCTTCCGAAAGACCTTTTGCCATCAGCGTTTCAAGTTGTTTCTGATTCACCCTTCCAATAGAAGCCTCATGTGTTAGCTCGGACCTTTCGTTTCTAACTTCAAGAATCGGAGATGCATTAACTATAACTCCATCTCCTTTCGTTATCTCTTCACACACAACGTGCCCTTTGGTTCCTTCGGCGTTTCCATAAGCTTCGTTGATAACCGTGACCCTCGCTTTATCCAGAGCCACGGCTGTGGTTTTCGCTATTCCTCTGGATCCTTTCCCATCCAAGTTCAATATCTCCTTTATCGAAACGTTGTCATCTTTTGACGCTTTCACCGTTGCATCTAAATGTCCCACAGCTTCTTCACCTAGAGATATCTCCATGAACAGATCCATTCTCCCCACTCTCGTTCTAGTTAATCTGAAGAAATCAGCAAAGTATCCTCCCTTTTCAACAACAGCTTTCACCTTGGATATGAAATTTATCTTTCCACTTTCACTGTGAAAATGTTCGTCCCTGTACTCCATCTTTCCGCCAGGTTCGATGTGAACGTACATCTCAGCATCGTGTGTAAAGTCTTCTGACCATGGGAAGGAACAGTGCGATATGAAGCTGACACTGGAATTCTTCTCGACCGTTATGTTGAATATCACTTTCTGATATCCTCTTTTCCCAACAAATCCTGTACATATGTGAATGGGATTTTTTATGACTCCTTTTATCCTTATGTTCACAAAAACACCATTTTCGATCCTTTGAGGTTTTAATTCAACTCCTTGGACCCCATTTAAACCGATCACTTTATCACCGTTTATTATTACGGATGCGATATCCTTTCTTAGGAGATTCGATACATTTCCTCCGCTTTTTTCATACGCTTTAACGATCATCTCGAATTCCTTGCTGTAATCCATCATTTTCTTTCCACCTTATTTTCGACAGGTAAGTTTATATGGTCACACTTATCACACGTTGTCCTGTAATACTCAACGAGATCCTTGGATTTTCCCCTTTTCAGGATGATACCTCTGCATACGAGGTAACTCTCATCTGTTTCTAGTGCGACTTCCTCTCTGTGAGTTATGAGGATGGGGGTTCCACCGTGATCAAAGATCCAATCTATCACGTTCTTTATCATATCCAAAGACATTATGTCTATACCCGAGTCAGGTTCATCTAGTATCGCGTAGCGAGGTTTTAGAAGGAGAACGGACGCCAATTCTATTCTCTTCCTCTCACCGCCACTCAGACTTTCATCTACCGTTCTGTTCATGTAGAGTAGAGGAGAAAGGCCTACAAGTTCCAAAATCTGGGCTATTTCATCTTTTTTTATACTTAACTTTCCTCCAAGTGTTAGATAATCTTTAACGGTGAGTCCTCTGAATCTTGCAGGTTCCTGCCACAAAAGGGTTATACCTCTTTTGGCTCTTTCAGAAACTGGTAGATCGGTTATATCTTCCCCATCAAGGTATATCTTCCCAGCGGTTGGTTTGTACCCTTCAAGCCCCATTATAACGTAAGCGATGGTGCTCTTTCCTGCTCCGTTCATACCGAGTATGGAGTATTTCTTTCCTTCTTCAAATTTCATCGTGATCTTTCTCAATATCTTTTTTCCTTCAACTTCGAAACCTATATCTATAAGTTCCAACATGCTAACACCTCGTTCGAAAGATTATAGATCTTTCCGATCAATTCAAAACCTGCGATCTGAGAGTTCTCAGTTCTATTGGTTTTCCACCATTCTTTCTCGATTCCTCAGCAGCCAGTGCCATTATGTGACTCTCCACAGAAGCTTCAATGGATGTCAGAGGTTCTTTCTTCTCTCCATTCAACACTTTCAGGAACTCTTTCATGACTCCCTCATCTCCACCTGAGTGTCCACCAGATGCTTTAACATTCATCGTTATCTCTTCTCCTCCAAATTTGAATATCTTAATCAACCCCTTCTCCAAATCTCCAAAGATCTCACCGTGTGTTCCGTATATGTATATGATTCTGGTGATCCTGCTTGTGAAAGCCGTCATGGTGAATGAAGCAAACACACCATTTTCAAACAATATGTTCACTATCTGATGATCGGCAACGTTGTTGTCGCATTTGTAAACGCACCTACCGTATGGTCCATCTTGAAGGGATTTTATTCTTGAGGGAAGAGACATGTCAAGTGATATAACGGAAACAGGCCAACCTGTGTAGTCGGTGAGATATATCTTCTTGGCGTCATACGGGCAATCATCTTCCACAGGACAGCCGTATATGCATCTCTCCGGTGAGTTTTTCGGAGAATTTTCCGATTTGAAGTGAACAAGGCTTCCAAAAGATGAAATCGTCTTTGCGTTGCTCTCAACGAGCCAGTAGAGTATATCCATATCGTGACAGCTCTTGGCCAGAATCGAAGGGGCGGAAGTTTCAGAATTTCTCCAGTTACCCCTTACGAAACTGTGCGCAAAATGAAAGTATCCCACGTTCTCAACGAGGTTTATCCCCACGATCTTCCCTATATGATGTAGAGATTCTTTTATCTTCCTGAAAAAGGGAGTGTATCTCAAAACGTGAGCGACTGTAACGGAGGATTTCGCTTCTTTTGCGGAATGAAACAACTTTCTCAAACCATCGATATCCACCGCTATGGGCTTTTCGAGCAGCACGTGATACCCCTTCTCTAAAGCTTTCACAGCAGGTTCAACGTGCATTCTATCCATCGTCGCTATTATAACGCCATCAGCAAATTTTTCTCTCTCAAAGACCTCTTCCCATGATTTGAAACACAGTTCTTTTAATATACGATGTTCTCTGGCCAGACGCTCTCTCCTTTCATCAATTGGTTCTGCAACAGCAACAGCTTTCATCACACTCGGGTTCTTCAAAATGTATCTCCCATAGACTTCATACCCTCTGTTTCCAGCTCCAACAATTATTATCCTGTATGGATTCAATCCATCCTTCCTCCTCGTGTTGGAGTGTAGAACAAAAGAAAAAGGCAGATACCTGCCTAAAGATTTTAATATATCAAGGTTACGAGGAGGCGAAGGAATGTTTATTTTGTCATGGGTGTTTCCTGATACAGACTCACACTTCCAAAATTATACGGCATGAGTATACGATCATAGGTTATGATTCTCAGGAAAATCTCCACAACGTTCGGATCGAATTGAGAGTTGGAGTTCGATTTTAGCTCCTCTATTGCCTTCTCTACACTTAAAGGCTTTCTGTATGATCTTGGACTTATCATGGCATCGTAAGCATCGGCAACAGCGACAATCCTTGATCCCAGCGGTATATCGAAATTTCTCAGACCTTCTGGATAACCTCTACCATCCCATCTTTCATGGTGATATTTAACGATCTCTATGATTTCTTCGGGACAAAGGATTTCAGTGAGGATCTCAGCACTTTTCACAGGATGTTCCTTAACTACTTCGTATTCCTCATAGCTCAACTTGGTTTGTTTATTCAATATACTTTGAGGCACGAAGATTTTACCCACATCGTGAAGGTAACCCGCCCAGTAAATCTTGCAAATACTCTCTTTATCCATTCCCATGAATTCTGCTATTTTCATGGAAAGCCAAGCCACTCTCTCTGAATGGCCCTTTATATTGGTATCGTGATATTCAAGCATCTTTACCAGGACGTGAGACATATTTTCGAAACCATCTTTCACACTTCTCGTGTTGTAGAAATGTTCCACGAATTTCACAAAGTTTCCTATTATCTGTATATCCATTTCATCGAAAGTGTATCCTTCATTTAAAGATGTCCCCAAAATTATCATTCCCTGAAATGTTCCATCACATCCTAAAGGAACTAACAAGTTTTCATCGATTCTCAAGATATTCCGGGGGAGTGGCTTCATGTTGAGATACTTCTTTATGAACGCAACATTGCATCCTATGACTGTGACGACATTCATCTCTTGACCATCAAACATAACAATCGCTCCGCGCTTGACCTTAGGTACCATTTTCATGATCGTTTGTAAGATGCTTTTGAAGAATATGAGAGATGCCTTACTAGTTTTTCTCATACCAATATTATCAGCTTCCATTCATCCCACTCCCCTCTTTACCAGCTTTCAATCAAAAATTGACCAACCATCCAGCAATTTCTGTTCAAAATCGCTATCTTCGATCTCACAGTTGTCATCCTTGCAATCCAAATCTTCGGGTTTCACTCTCACAGGATCCAAAATCCCACACCCCCTTAGGTTACATGGAAAGTTACTGGAACAACGAATCCAGCTATGGGGCCTGGTTCCACAGAGTCCGTGAATCCACCACCATCATCGCTGTCGTCTCCAGGATCACACATTAAACTGTTTGTTAACATGGGAACTGTTATCATGGACAGTAGGACGAGTATCGCGACAAGGAAAAGCACTAAAAATTTCTTCATGTATCATCACCTCCTTAAGTTTTAGTTTTAACCAGTTATTCTGAAAATCAACTTTTGTAAAAAAGGAATAGCGTTTACAAACGGTTTTCCCACATTATGAAAAAAATTCGTGAGAGAATTTTTGTAAAAATGTAGTTGTAAGTGAACAGTTAAAAGCTTATAATCGTTTGTATGAGTGACATTCTAACTATTTTGGAAAAACAAGGTTCGTTTGCACTGCCTTATGTGAATATGTTTCTGGAAGAACTGAAAGCAAAGAAGGATAGTAACTCCTTGGCACTTTTTTACTTTCTCAGGGGTTTAAAGAGGAGATGGAATCTGGAACGGAAAAAAGCAATGGCCGACTTTGAGAGATCAATAGATCTTGCCAAAAGTAAAACCATAAAATACATTGCCATGGCTGAATTGATGAACATACATAGGGCTATGAAGCACTATCAGAGAGCAAAAAAGATCTACGATTTTCTGAGAAAGAATTATGAAAATGTACCAGAAAAAGCGAGAAAACTTGTTTTTTCCTTTCTTATAAACTTCTGTCTTAGAACGGAGAGTGCTGAGAATTGTTTTGGAAAGTTTCGATCCTCACTGTATCTTACAGATCCCTTGAGCATCTATTACCACACGGCACTCGGCAGACAATTGATATCTAGAGGAGACACTAGGGATGGGTTAAAACACATCTTAATGGCTTGTAAGATAGCCAGGAGAGAGAAAAGGATACATTCCATAATCTTCTCCTACAATTTGTTAGCCTGGTACTTGAAGAACTACCATCCACTGATTTCATTGAGGCTGGTGAGGGAAGCCTTGTATACTGTTGGACAGTGTTATGAAAACCTCGAAAGATTCTACTACGTATTTGATACGATGTTCAACGTGCAGAAAATAACGAAGGATAGAGAAGCACTTTTAACCGCTATGAACATATTGGATACCACAAAGAACAGCAGATTGGTGGAAGAAGCAAAGGTGTTCATCCCATCAGAGAAGGAATACCGTGTCGATAGGAAAACCAGACGTTTCATAGAAAAAAACTTCAGGCCTTTCTATAAAACATCAAAAATGTATGGAGTTTCTAGAACAGAGCTTTATCTCGTGACAAAAGGAAATCGAAAGAGGATAAAGGGAGAAACCATAGGTAAACTACTAAGAGGTTTGGAATGGTCCCCTGATCTTCCTGAACCGTTTTTAAAGGAATTTTCCAGAAAAATGCTGGAAGAAGCCTCTAAAAGTGCTGAGGTTACCAAGGAAAAATTCTTCGTTGTTTATTCATCCATGTTAAAACGGTATAGAATAAAGGGTGCCTGGGCCACAAAACTCTTCAATTTGAATCCTGAAGAATTGAAAAGGAGGTTATCAAAATTTCCAGAGGGTTTGCGATTCCTCTCGAGAATTTCAAATTTTGAAAGTTCTGTTGAAAAAGCCCGGAAGGAATTGGTTGAAAAGTTTTTAAGGATGATGAGAAAAGATGAGAGGGAAAGATTTATGGAGAGATATTTCCAGGTGGATGAGCGCATCAGGAGCCTAATGGACGTTTACATAAGGAATCGTATTCGGTACAGAAGTCACAGAACTGCCATTTATTGTTTTGAGAGAGCGAAGGAAAGGGAACTTGTCAGGCAATTTCTATACGAAAGCATCATGAGAGAGGTATGAAAACGATTTTAGATCCAGAAACATTTGAGATCCTAAGATAATTCGTCGTTATATCAAGATAAACTTTTTTCGTTTTCATCCTGGATAAAGCACTTCTCATCTTATGAGGTGAAAAGGAAACCTTGAAGGCTTTTCCTTCTTTCGTGATTATATCCGCTGAGTACTGAACTCCCTGACTTCTGGCAGAAAATCTAAGGGTATCTCCAAATCTCGAAATTTCCATCCTCATACCTCTTGTGGTTATACCAGAAGCCTTCCTTATGAATCTTGAGAAGATATCAACGCGCGCTTCCAATCTGTCCAAAGATTCCTCATTGATGATTTTTTTTAACTTTTCAATCTCTTCTCTTGGCACCATCTCACCGCATATGTCGAGAGTCATGTATTGAAGTTTTATCACCAGATCTCCAAAAAAATCTCCAAGGTTGAGTTCAAAATCATCACAATGTTCCAAAAATTTGTACACGTGTCTTGCGGTTGTGTAAGGAATCCTTATAGAAAAAGTGTTTTTAGAGAATGTGGGAACGAAATAAACTGCTAGTAAATCAGAGGTTGAACCATACGTTATTATCGTATTTCCCTCTAAATGGATTCCAAGAAACTCCCCTTCATCCAGTATCGAACTCGTGAAATTTACAGCATCTCCAAAATCGCTCTTCCCAACAGAACAGAGACGTTCAAATACCACTTTTTCAGGTAGTTTTTCCAGAGGCTTTGTTTTTATCCTCATGATTTCGTTACCTGTCCGGAAAATGACGGAGTGCTCTTCAAAATCCATGATAACATCTTCTCCCTTGATGTCTGATAGAAACACTTTCAGAAGATCTATGGGAACGTTGTAAACTCCAAAAAAGGGATTGGAGACCCCCACAAATATCTCTAACCTAGCACATCCATCACTCGTCATCATTCTGAGCCCATCTCTGTGGTAAAAACTGATGTATCTCAGAGAAGGTTCAACCGTTCCACAAAGTTTGTCACACAGGATCAACATCTTCTTGAAAGCAGAAGCATCAATCGCTATCATCCAAAAAGTCACCTGCCGGTGATAATATCGTAGAGATTCTCCATGATCTTCATTATGTTCTCAGGCTTTTTACCCCCGGCTTGCGCGAAGTCCTCTCTACCTCCCCCTCCTCCTTCCAAGAATCTGGCGATTCTTTGGGCTACATCTTTGGCTTTTAACTTTTCTCTCGCGCTTCCAGACACTTTGATGATCACCGAGACTCTCCCTCGAGATTTCGAAAACAGTATGATCACACCATCTCTCACAGCCTTTGCCACGTTATCGGCCAAGTTTCTCAAGGATTCTATGGGAACATCTTCAAAGATTTCATAGAACACCGGTATACCATTTATCTCCCTTTTGTTCTTCACAACGTCTTCCACCCTTGTTGATACCTTTCCTGACAATATGTCCTTCACCTTCTTTTCCAACCTCTTGACCTCTTCCTTCATACTTTTAACCTTATCTATCAATTGATCTTCACTGGCTTCCAATATTCTTCTGAGTTCGTCCAAAAGGGTATTCTCTCTCCGCAGAATTCTCAGAACGTTGAATCCGGTGGTAGCTTCTATTCTCCTAACGCCAGCGGATATGGAACTTTCTGAGAGTATCCTGAAAAGGCCTATTTCTCCTGTGTTCGAAACGTGGGTTCCTCCACATAATTCCTCACTGAAATCATCTATTTTCACTACTCTGACGACATCACCATACTTTTCGCTGAACAAGGCGATTGCTCCTTCCTTAACAGCTTCATCGTAACTTTTGTACTCAACTTCAACCGGTATTGCACGCATTATAACATCGTTCACCATGTCCTCTACCCTCTCCAGCTCATCTGGAGATAACGCCTTATAGTGTGTGAAATCGAATCTTAGACGAGAAGGTTCAACAAGGGATCCGGATTGTTTCACGTGCTCTCCCAATACTTTTCTCAGGGCCGCGTGAAGAAGATGTGTGGCTGTATGATTCCTCATGATAGCTTTTCTTCTCTCTTCATCCACTACGAGCTTTACCTTTATTTTCGGCCTCAAGATACCCTCATTCACAACCACCCTGTGAACTATCAAACCTTCTACCGCCTCGAAGGTGTCCACAACACGAGCTTTCCCGCCATTCCACTTTAATTCTCCAGTATCCGCGACCTGTCCTCCTTTTTCTGCATAGAAAGGCGTTTTATCTATCACGACTTCTCCTTCTTCTCCTTCTTCAAGGGAATTCACGATATCCCCTTCTCTCAGGACATAGAATACATTTCCTTCATCCTCCAATCTTTCATAGCCGGTGAAAACGGTTTTCACTTCTTTCGAAATATAATCGAAAACCTCGCTTTTCTTGAAGAACTCCCTTGTTCCCAAAGCTTTTCTTGCTCTTTGTTTTTGCTCTTTCATAAGCTTTTCAAAACCTTCCACATCTACATTCACCTTTCTTTCTTTCGCTATTTCCATCGTGAGTTCAAGGGGGAAACCATAAGTGTCGTATAACTTGAAAGCATCTGCCCCTGAAATCACACCCTCACACCTTTCTATAATCTTTTCCAGAATGTTCAAACCCTGCTCCACTGTCTTCAGGAATCTTTCCTCTTCCTCCTTCAAAACTTCTTTCACCAGCTCCTTCTTTTCCACGATTTCTCTGTATACCTTTCCCATTTTTTCAACGACCGCTGATACCAGTTTGTAAAGGAAGGGTCCTTTCATACCGAGAAGCACACCATGCCTTAGGGCTCTCCTTATTATCCTTCTGAGCACATATCCCCTTCCCTCGTTCGATGGGAAAACTCCATCACTTATTAAAAACGTGATGGCTCTTATGTGATCTGCGATGACTCTTATGGAGATGTCGTTTTCTTTGCTTCGACCATATTGAACGCCTGTTGCATTTTCAATCTCTCCTATGATTGGTTTGAAAAGATCCGTCTCGAAGTTACTGTACACTCCCTGCATCATCGCAGCGATCCTTTCGAGGCCTGCCCCTGTGTCTATATTCTTCCTTGGAAGTGGATGAAGCTTCCCTTTCTCATCCTGGTAGTATTCTGTGAAAACAAGGTTCCATATCTCAACGAATCTCCCTTCAGAATTCGCAGGAGTGCATTCCTCCCCCTCAGGGCATCCCTCATTCATGCCTGTGTCATAGAATATCTCAGTATCGGGCCCACAGGGACCGGTAGGTCCCGCTGGCCCCCAGAAATTGTCTTCTTTTCCCATTTTCACAATTCTGCTAGATGGAACACCAACGACCTCTCTCCAGATCCTGTAAGCTTCTTCATCTTCTTCGTAAACCGATATCCACAGTTTTTCTTCGGGAACTCCTAGAACCCAAGTTACGTACTCCCAGGCCCATGTTATGGCTTCCTCTTTGAAATAATCACCGAAGGAGAAATTTCCAAGCATTTCGAAAAAAGTGTGGTGCCTTGGGGTTTTCCCAACATTCTCTATATCAACGGTTCTCAAACATTTCTGGCAGGTTGCTATCCGGGTGTAAACCGGTTCCACTTTTCCCCAAAATATGGGTTTGAAAGGTACCATACCAGCAACTGTGAATAGAAGTTGAGGATCATCCGGTATAAGGGAAGCACTCGGAAGGATCTTATGTCCTTTTTTCTCGAAAAATTCGAGGAAAGATCTCCTTATATCATCCGAACTCATATACCTCACATAATCCCTCCTTTCAGGACTTTGAGCATGATATAAACAACTGGCGTGACGAACAGCAGACCATCTATCCTATCAAGCATTCCTCCATGCCCAGGTAGAACACTTCCAGAATCCTTCAAACCGAAAGATCTTTTTATGGCGGATTCGAAGATGTCTCCCAAAGTTCCCATAACTGAGACGATTAATGAAAAGAAGAGAAGTCCTTGGTAAGGTATGATCCAGCTCTTGAAGAAATTTTCGGCTATTATTTTGTAAATCACAGAAAAGACAAAAGTTCCGAGAAACCCTCCCAGAACACCTTCCAAACTCTTTTTAGGACTGTACTTTGGAGAGATCCTGATTCTTCCAAATTTCATACCGGTGAAGTATGCGGAAGTGTCGAAGATCCAGACAGCCGTTAACGTGAGAAGGGCGTTAGCTGCCCCAAACTCTTTATAAATGGGCATGAAAAATGAAAGAGCACCCGGAACGTATACCAAGCCAAATATAGGATAGACAATTCTATCGAGAATAATTGAAGTGTCTTTGATATAGATTATCGTCACCACTGAGCTGATCAGAAAAAGGGACAATATCACGATGTAAGGTTCCTTAAAAAAAAACAAACCGTAAAGTATCGGATAGGAAACCAACAATCCCAAGTAGAAGAACCTCATGTAATCCTTGAACTTCATGGAAAGAAGTTCATATCCTGCAAGAAGAACAACAGCTGAGACAAGTCCAACAAGGCTTTTGTAACTGATGAAACATAAAATAACAAAAGGAAGTATGGAAAAAGCCGTTATTAAACGTGTTTTCAGATCATCTCTCATGTTACCCCCCCAAATCTTCTTTCCCTTTTCGAATAATCCTCCAGGGCTTTTGTGAAATCATCTTTTGTGAAATCCGGCCAGAGCTTCTCTGTGAAATAGAGTTCGCTGTACGCGGATTGCCAGAGAAGAAAGTTGCTTAATCTCATCTCACCAGAAGTTCTTATTATCAAATCCGGATCTGGGACATCCGGCAAGTACAGGTACTTCCTGAAGCTTTCTTCATTCACTTCGGTTGCTCCTTCTTTTAAAATCTTCCTGACAGCATCTACGATCTCTGCTCTTCCACCGTAATTCAAGGCGATTATGAGATTCAATCCATCGTTCAACTTTGTCGCCTCTTCTGTCTCTCTACATTTGTTTTTCAATTTCTCTGGGAGATCTTCTAATCTTCCCATGAATCTGAGCCTTACGTTTTCTTTGATAAGCTCTGATGTTTTGGCTTCAAGCTTTTCAATAAGGAGTGAGAAAAGGTATTCAACCTCTTCCTTTGGCCTCTTCCAATTCTCCGTTGAGAAAGTGTAGAGAGTTAAGTATTTTATCCCGAACTCTGCAGACCATCTAACAACGTTCTCCACAACCTCCGCACCTTTTTTGTGCCCTATCACTCTAGGTAATCCCTTTCTCCTGGCCCATCTACCGTTTCCATCCATTATTATCGCAACGTGATTTGGAACTCTCATCAGAACTCCATGATCTCCTTTTCCTTTTTCTCGAGGAGTTCATCCAGCTTTTCTATATAATCGTCTGTTAACTTTTGAAGTTCTTTTTCCAACCTCCTAGCATCATCTTCGGGTATTTCGCCATCTTTTTCCATGTCCTTTATTTTCTTCATGCCATCCCTTCTTATATTTCTCACCGCTATTTTCCCTTCTTCAACGATCTCTTTAGCTTTTTTAACCCATTTTTGCCTTTGCTCCATCGTGGGTGTTGGGAAAATGAGCTTTATAACGTTTCCATCATTCATCGGATTCAAACCCAGATCCGATGCAAGGATTGCTTTTTCCATAGCTGAAAGAGTGCTTTTGTCCCAAGGTTTTATTATCAAAGCTCTCTCTTCCGCAATGCTTATCGTAGCCAGCTGATTTATCGGTGTAGGTACTCCATAATAATCAACTTTTATCTCTTCCAATATTGCGGGAGATGGCCTTCCTGTTCTCATCTTTCTAAGATCATCTTCAATTTTTGAAAGACTTTTCTTCATCCTCTGCTCAGCTTCTTTAAGTATTGGATGTTTCATAGCTCTCCCTCCCTCTTTACTGTGATTCTCCAAAGATTATACTATACTCCCATTGAGAAGCTAACATAGCCTTTCCAACGCTTGGTGATGTGTAAAACTTTTCACACACTCTCCGCAATCTTTCTAAGGAAGAATCCGACGAATAGGCTACCAAGGCTGAGATGCTCTCTATTACCAACATTTCGAATCCACCTTTCCACCATCTAATTTCCGTTACCATCTCTTCCAGGGCTACTATCAAAAACAAAGTAATTCCTGCCATAACAGAAGCTATCAAGAAATGATTGGCAGCAAGAAAGAAATGAAATGGAGCAGAATGTGGACTGGAAGCAGTATGAAACAGCTATGGCGAGCAATGAAAAGGTAACGAGAGTACTTCAAGAAGGTTCTCTACTTTTCTCTTCATTCGGATCTTTCGTAATCAATCCTTGATTCCGTCGACAGGTAATCTCCCGCGGCCATCGAAGAACCATCTACCAGTAGATTCGCAAGTCCGAGTATCAGTACTATCTTTGGACTCAAAAACGCACCGGCAACATCTGTCACAACTGCAAACGTTGTTATTATCCCATCGGTGGCACCATATATAGCGGGTTCTATGTGATCTTCCAGCTTCCGTCTGTGCCATGATTCCTCTTTTATAGCCTCATCCTTATGTGCTTTCCTGGTTTCTTCTATGTTTCCTTCTAAAAAGCTTTTCTGACCCTTTCAATTCTTGCCATAGTATCTCCCTCTACTGTTTCTTTACCCAGATGATACTGTAATGAGAGCAAATATTTTTTACCTGCACATATTCGTATGCTAACATATCTGTTGCTGAAGAATCTTCAGGTGGGAGGGATTCCAATGCGAGGGTTGGTAGCAGTTATTCTGACTTTTGCAGCAATATGCTTGTCTCTTCCAATCTCGTTTGATACACTGGCACTTTTCACATTGGACATATCCTCGGGAAAGAGCGATATATTCCCCATTTGTTATCTTAAAGCATCATTTTCGAACAATTTTGGAATATCACTGGAGGATTACATGACTCTTGATCATGAAACATTTAATATAGGATCCCTCAAGTTCATGAAACCAAGGTATTACTATATCTGGTACAAAGGTGATAAATTCGATCTCGATTTAGGTAAATTCAAAGCGAAGCATTATAATACAAGGATTTACGAGTTATTGAGAGTTGGGGGGATAAGAACAGATATCTTCGGAGTCGATGTATCTTACAAGAATAGGATGCTCAAAATAGGGAGCATATACGATCTGAAAGGGAAGAGATTCTGTGCATACGCGAATGGGAAGAGAGAGAACTGGCAAGTAGGGATTTACTACGATGGCCTTCATTCTGAAATCTCAGCGGACGCTAGGATGAACTTCAAAAAATTTGGAGATATGAAAACGTGGTTGGGTATATCTGCTAAAACCAGTGAACTTGCTTCCCCCTCTATATTAACAGGGTGTTCCTTGAGATATGGGAATTTTGAAACAAGCCTTCAGTATGTTTGGAAAGGATCTGGGTACGTCGACTTTGCTTTCGGAGATCCAGCGTATAGAGCAAGAAAATGGGCATTTTATGGAGATATAGCATATAACTTTGAAAACCTCAAATTAGGAGCATTCATGAGATACAATTCCTCTCTTTACACTGATGGTGAAAGACCAGTTTTTGGTTTGAAGGTTTCCTTAAAGGATTTAACTCTCAAAGTTGGGACAGGTGATCTTCACAGTGAACTGCCTGGTGCTCAGAAAATTCTTTTGGAATGGAAAGGGTATGTTTCTATACCAATACCCGTTCTAAAGGTTAGAAAGGCTGAGAAAAGAGGGTATCTCACACCGGCTGATGTTCAAAAAGATGAGGATGGAGATGGGAAGAGTGATGTTGAAGGTCAGGTGGTTAAGGTCAAAGGTGTCGTAACGGTTGATGCTGGTATCTTGGGAAGGAACACCTCTTATATCATGTGGAAGGATTATGGGCTTATGATCTATTCACCAAAAGGCCTTGATGTCAAGGAAGGTGATTTCGTCATGGTTGAGGGGCGTGTAAAAGAGTATTATGGTACAACTGAGATAATTGTGTCCGGTATAGAAATTATAAATGAGAAGAAGGTAGAACCCTTATCCGTCAAGATAAAGGATATTGGCGAAAGATACGAGGGAGCCCTGGTTAGCGTTGAAGGAATTATAAAGAGTATCGGAAAGTATAGTTTTGTGGTGAGTGATGGGGAAGAAACGATAAAAATTTACATCAAGAAAGGAACTGAGATAAAATTAGATCTTAAAATAGGTCAAAAGGTGAAGGTTACCGGAATAGTTCAATCTTACAAAGGTACTTGGGAAATTCTTCCGAGATCCCCGAAGGACATTCAAATCATTGAATGATTTTGATTTCGAAAGGAGCTCTTAAGATAATCATCGGAATATTTTGGTTATAAGACCACCATAGTTCTCCAAAGAACATAGCAATTTTGTTTTTCAGCAAGAGCACATCAAAGTTTTCTGGTAAGAATATATATTTGTATTCCTCCGCTCTAATCCTTATAAGAGCTTCTTTCCCATTCCAAGCACCTCTAATTTCAAAGTTGCCATATTGATCTCTGCCAACAAAGTTCACAAGCATTTTGAGCCACACTATCTTTCCCAGGAAACCATAAAGATTATCATCAGGCGTTAAAATCGGAGCGGAATCGTATTTACTGAATATCCCTATACGATTCGAGAAAGCGTTTGTGTAAGCATCCACAAATCTATCCACGTAGCGTGAGGTGCTATCGTAAAAAAGAGGCCTTGCAAGACCTCTTTGGAGGAGAAGCTCATTCAACATCCCATTTTTTCCATAAACATAGGCTAAGATTCTACCATAACGATCATATCTTTCTTCATCGAATTCGAGAGAAATTTTCCAATCGTTGGTTTTTAAAAAGTCTTCAACAAATTTTTTCGCATCCCATCCGAATTCCCCCACAGGTTTAGTATCTCCATGGATTTCTGGAGCATCGACACCTATCAACCTTATCTTATCGCCATTTTTGAGGATGATCGTATCTCCATCAACAACATGTGAGACTATGACTGATGTTTCCTCTCTCAGACAACCTGAAACTGTTAAAAAGAGAAAGAGAATTATTAGAAAAGATTTGAAGATGTATTTCATATATCATCACTCCTTGTAAATCGAACCCGCCCTTTTGGGCGGGTTCAATACAAAATTTATGAATTACTCAGTGTTCAACTATATCATCTGAACTGCGAGGAACGACCTTGTATCTGTCATAATTCCACATGACGACACCTTTAACAGTATAGTATTTTCCAACTTCAAAAGGATACTCTACATAGTTTTTGACGGTTACTTCGGTGCTGTCTAAACTGAATGTGACATTCTTGTGTTGTGTGTCAATCTGTGTACAGGTTCCACTGAACGTGACCAAGTAACCATAATCATCTTCAGTAGGAGTCGTGGTCAATTCTCTGGCTTCGGGTTCTCCATAATCCTCTTCAACTATTTCTACATCATCCAAACCTTCAGGTACCACCTCATAATCATGACCATAGGAATAATACTGCGCTTCACCAGAAACCCTCACCTTATCTCCAATATCAACGACTTCGTCGATGCCACCTGAGCCATAATAGACTTTCATAGCACCTGTCTCATCTTGAACGAAAAGGTACTTATCGTATTCATATGTGACCACACCTATGATCGTGACCTGGAAAGTATCCTCAGGATTTTCCTTTAGCTGTTGTACAACTTCAGCTATGGTCGATGCTTCAGGGGTTATCTCCCCTGGACCTCCCACTTGCTCCGATACACATCCTATTAAAAGCAAAACGAATATCGTGGATAACACGATCAGAAGATTCTTCATCCTTCCACCTCCTTGATCTGTCTTTGCAAGATAGATTATATTCCATAGACGCCCTCGATATGAAAACGAAATCATCGCTGCTATACTCTATAGATGGGGGTGATAGCATTGAAAATATACATATCAGTCGATATGGAAGGGCTTGCTGGAATACATAGGTGGAAAGATGTATCAGAGAATGAAAAATTTTACAAGATGGCACTTTTAGAGGAACAACTCAAATGGCTGCTGGAGGGAATTATTGAATCCGGGATGGACGTTGAAAAAGTAACGGTAGTCGATTCTCATGCTCTTGGATCGAACATCCCTTACAGAATCACGAGTATCGATGAGAGGATAGAACTTGTGAGCGGTTCTCCAAGGAAAAAATACATGATGGCCAATTTGGATGAAACGTACGACAGGGTGATATTTTTCGGATACCATGCCGGTGTTGGGAATATGGGAGGGATAATGGATCACACCTATTCGAGTTCCCTCATCTACAACATAACGATAAATGGTAGGAAGATGTGCGAGGCACTTATAAACGCTGGATACGCGGGATATCTAAATGTCCCCATATGCATGATCGTTGGAGATGAAGCACTTCTGAATGAAGTGAAGGAAGAGCTGAAAGGTGCTGTCATGATCGCAACGAAAAAGGGTATTGGAAGATACTCTGCCGTCATGAAATCATCAAAGGTGTTGGAGAAGGAGATAAAGGAAGGTGTCAAAAAAGCTCTGGAAATACCGAGGGAATCTTTACCTTTGTACAGGTTTGAGCCTCCAATAGAACTCATCATAGAATTCCTGAACACCGCATTTGCAGATGCCGTTGAAATACTTCCTTTTGTTGATAGAGTTGATGGAAGGACTGTACGATTTGTCCACGAAGACTTCTCCGTTGTTTTCGATATGATCCTATCCATAGTTCACATGGCATACATTGCCAGATACACGTGAGGGGTGAAAGGATGCTGAGAAGTTTTGAAGAGTTGTTGGAAAAGATTAGAAAAAAAGGTTTGAAAAAGATCGTTCTTGCAGGTGCTGAAGATTTCGAAGCTTTGAAAGCGATAGCAAGGGCGTATAGAGAAGGACTATGCGATGCAATCCTAGTTGGAAAAGAAGATGATGTAAAGATAAATCTGAAAAATTTGGACATGAATTTCGAGATAGTTGGAACGCGCTCGGAAAACGAGACGGCAGAAGTTTCTGTAAAGCTCATATCTTCTGGGGAAGCGGATCTTTTAATGAAAGGTCTCATAAAGACCTCTACTCTTTTGAAAGCTGTTCTGAACAAAGAATGGGGATTGAGGACGGAAAGACTCCTCTCTCACGTCATCTTGATGGAAATCCCAGGTTTTGATAGACTCCTCTTCCTAACTGATGGAGGTATGGTTATAAGACCAAGTCTTGAAGAGAAAGTGCAGATAATAATGAATGCTGTTGACCTTGCAAAAAGGCTTGGATACGAAAAACCCAAAGTTGCTTTGATAACGGCTGTTGAGACTGTGAATGAGAAAATGCCAGAGACTGTGGAAGCTTCCATCATCGCCAAAATGGCTGAGAGGGGACAGATAAAGGGTTGTATAATAGATGGTCCTTTGGGGTTCGACAACGCAGTGAGTACCTTCGCAGCCCGTGTAAAGGGTATAAAAAGCGATGTTGCAGGAGTTGCCGATATACTGGTTGTCCCAGACATACACTCTGGAAACTTCCTTGGAAAGAGTGTTGTCTACTTTGCAAAGGGAAGGATTGCGGGTGTTGTGGTTGGAGCGAGGAAACCCGTGGTCATAGTTTCCAGAGCCGATACAGAGGAATCGAAGTTTTATTCGGTTGTTCTGGGAATAGCGGTTTCCTGAGGAGGTGAACGATTTGAGAGTCATAATAATAGTTCTTGATAGTGTAGGGATAGGAGCCATGCCCGATGCTGCCAAGTATGGAGATGAGGGAAGTAACACTCTGGTAAACACGGCGAAAGCGGTTGGGGGATTAAATCTTCCGAACATGGCAAAATTGGGTCTTGGAAGACTTGCGGATATTCCTGGTGTTGAGAAGGTTGATCCTTCCGATGGATCTTTCGGAATAATGATGGAGAAAAGCCCAGGAAAGGATTCAACAACGGGTCACTGGGAATTGGCAGGTGTTGTTCTAAAGAGACCATTCGATATATTCCCGAACGGTTTTCCAAAGGATTTGATAGAAGAGTTCGAAAGACGAACGGGAAGAAAAGTCATAGGGAACAAACCAGCTTCTGGAACGGAGATAATAAAAGAGCTTGGGCCCGAACATGAACGAACAGGTGCACTCATCGTTTACACATCGGCTGATAGTGTTTTTCAGATTGCTGCAAAGAAGGATGTGGTTCCTTTAGAAGAGCTTTACAGGTACTGTGAGATAGCTCGCAAGCTAATAGACGAGATGGGGTACAAGATAGCAAGAGTGATAGCAAGACCATTCATCGGCGAGTGGCCAAATTACGTTAGAACCCCTGAGAGAAGGGATTATTCTCTGGAACCGGAAGATGAAACGTTGCTTGATAGATTGATCGAAAACGGTATACCAGTTTATGCCGTTGGTAAGATAAAGGATCTTTTCGCAGGAAGGGGAATAACGGAGAGTATAAAGACGAAGGATAACAGCGATGGTGTGGATAAAACAATTAAGATGATGAAGGAGAAAAAGGAAAAATCATTGATTTTCACAAACCTAGTGGACTTTGACATGAAATACGGCCACAGAAACAACTATGTTGCTTATGCTAAAGCTCTTGAAGAGTTCGACGAAAGGCTCCCTGAGATCATGGCGGTCATGGAAAAAGATGATATTCTCTTCATAACTGCTGACCATGGATGTGATCCAACGACCCCATCCACGGATCATTCAAGGGAGATGGTACCCCTTTTAATCTACGGAAAAAACACAAAAAAGAACGTTAATGTTGGCATCAGAGAAAGCTTTGCAGATCTTGGACAAACCGTTGCAGATATCTTCAAAGTAGATCCTTTGAAGAACGGTGTATCCTTTAAGAATCTGATATTGGAGTGAACTGGCACCATGGAATATCTGGATGCTCTGGAAAGACTCTACGTGGAAAGACCCCATGGTAAGGTTAAGTTGGGTTTGTACAGAATAAGGGAGCTTCTTGAGAGGCTAGGCAGTCCTCACAAGGATTACCCCGTTATTCATATAACTGGAACGAATGGGAAAGGATCAGTTTCAAGAATCGTTCAGGCGATTTTAACCGAGTCTGGAAAGAAAGTGGGTCTGTATACTTCACCACATCTCTACACTTTCAGAGAGCGCATATCTATAGATGGTGAGATGATAACCGAAGAGGAAGTGGTAGATTTATTCACAGAGATAAATCCCCACGCGAAGAGAATGGACGATAAGGGAGAGGAATTTTCTCCTAGCTTTTTTGAATTTGTAACTGCGATGGCTTTTCTCTATTTCAAAGAAAAGAGAGTGGATATAGCCGTTGTTGAAGTGGGGCTTGGTGGAAGGTACGATGCTACCAACGTTGTAGATCCTTTAGTCACTTCCATCACAACAGTTGACCTTGATCACACGATGACGCTTGGGAATACCTTAAGGCAGATAGCGTACGAAAAAGCTGGGATAATAAAGGAAAATGTTCCGGCAGTTGTAGGAGAGGAAAAAAAGGATCCTCTTGAAGTGATACAGAAGATAGCAGAGGAAAAAAATGCGGATGTGTTTCTGCTCAACAGGGATTTCAGATATTCTGAAAGAGCGCTGAGGCTCAACGAGAACCATTTCGATTATTTAGGAAAGAACGTGTTGAATGATCTTGTGTTCTCTTTGAACGGAAAGCACCAATTGAGAAACGCTTCAATATCCTTGAAGATAGTAGAAGAGGTTGAGAATGAACTTGAGGAAGTTTCAGTGAGAAGAGGCCTCATGAATGTGAAAAACCCGGGAAGATTCGAAGTTTTCAAAAAAGATGGGAAAACGATAGTTCTTGACGGGGCTCACAATCCTGCAGGGGTGAAAGCTTTGGTTGAAAGCCTTAAAACATATTTCCCAGAAGAAAAAATGATAGGTGTTATAGGTATACTGGATGACAAAGATAGAGAGAGCATGATGAATCTCTTCAAAAATGTGCTAAGGAAGGTCATAGTAACAAAACCAAGATCTGAAAGGGCCAAAAATATGGAAGAGTTGATCGAAATAGCAAAAAAGCATATCCATGAAGTCTCTTTTATCGAAGAACCTTTGGAAGCTTTGGAAAGAGCTTTTGAAGAGGAAGAAGATGTGATAGTTGTTGCGGGATCTCTGTATCTGATAGGAGAGATAGAGGAGTACCTTGTCAAAGGTAAGCTCGGTGAGGAGTGGAATGTATGGTTGGGGCGCTGAGAGGAAAACTCTTGAAAAAGGAAGGAACCAAAGCTTACATAGATGTAAACGGCATAGTATTTGAAGTCAATTGTGATCTCTTCTCTCTGGATGAATTCGAGGAAGGAAGAGATGTTTTTGTTCATACCGTTATAGTGGTGAATCAGGATGAGATGAGCCTTTTTGGTTTTTCAAATAAAGAGAGAAAATTTTTGTTTCAAAAGCTCATCAAGGTTTCCAAGTTGGGTCCTAAAACCGCTTTGAAGATCTTATCGAATTCAGATGTTTCAGAAATAGCTTCCCTTATAGTATCCGGTGATGTTGAAAGGCTTTCTAGGATACCAGGTGTGGGGAGAAAGACCGCCGAAAGAATCGTGGCGGAGTTAAAGGATCAGGTCAAGGAGATAGCTTCTAGAAAGATCATGGGGATAATGGAGGCTATAGAGGCTCTGACAGCTCTTGGATACCCAGAAAGTGTTGCCAGAAAGTGTGTCAGAAAAGTGGCAAAACCTGGAATGGAAGTTTCAGAGATAATAAAAAATGCTTTGAGGGAGATGACAAAGCTGTGAAGTTGATAGCAGGGGGCTCTGGAATACAAGGCTTGGTCGTCGTGCCTTTTTTGAGGGTTTTCGATGGGAAACTTCTGACTAACGGGATCGGAGGTTTTTTTGCCATACTCAAAGAAAAATTTGGGGAAGAAGAGGCTTTAGATAGAACTTTGAAGTTCATCAAAAGATTTGAAAGAACTCTGAGAGTGATGGACAGGTGTGGCATCTGTGATGAAAGAATACCTCGATGGAGAGTCAAGATGATAGCTTACGAATATTGTGTGATGTGGGCGGGGAAACTTTATCTGAATCTATGGGAAGAGATGGAAGATCTGCTGGAAGGTTTACATGGTGACACAGAAATAGAAGTGGAGGTTTTAGATCTTGAAGAAGGAAGAGTCAAGTTGCTAAAAGGCGACGCGAAAAAGAAAGCGAAAGGATGCGTGGCTTTTCTAGGGCTCTTTCCCCCTTTGGATGGACGATACATAACGACAACTTATTACTCTCAGATTCCCATCACATTCGCTCAAAAAGGTGATGTCGTTCTTTTAAACCTCAATGATCCTTCAAAATGCGATGTAAGAGTGGTGGATGAGGTTTTAACACAGGTCTCAGAAATCAGGTCTCATTACCTGGTGAAGAAAATAATTGCAGAAAGGCCCCTTAAGGTGATAAAAGCTCCCACTTTTTCGTGGAAATATCTGAAGGATCTGGAAGAGCATTTCAAAGAGTATGAAAAGATCTTCACGTCTCATCTTGAAAATGAAAAAGCCCCCATCTAGGGGGCTTCAAACATCTTTCATATGCTGCATGACTTTCTCTTTTTTTGCGATGAAAACACCTATAGCGTAATCACCCACACCACCTATCCATATAAGGAAATCTTCGTACATCAACAACCCATTCCCGAAAATGACCAACGCTCTGTCTCCATATTCCTCCGCCAACCCTTCCGGTTCTAGAATGTAATCGGTCGTTCCAAGGAGGTGCCCTTTTTCGTCAACGATTGCAAGGCCGTTTCTGTAAGACAGATCCTTTTTCAAAACGGCATGCCAGCCTACAAGGTATTCCCCTTCACCTACCTTCACGGTGTTGGTGGACCATCCCGTTTTGGTTTCCCATTCTTCGAAAGGAAAAACGGGTTCTAAGGATTCAAGAGGTATTATGAGCTCTTCTAAACTCGCTTCACACCGCCATCCCATCATGATATCCTCTATATGAGGTCTTGTAAGAAGGATCCCTTTACCCCCTTCCAAGCATACGAAAGCGCTGTCTTTGTTCGATTTAGGGATGTACGTTTCATCCTCGTGTACGATTTTAAAAAAGCCTTTCTTCTTCAAAACCCATTTTTTATCGAATATGGAAATTGCAAGAACATCTCTATGAACCATGTTGTGGTCGATATAACCCTTTCCTGTGTATAAAAGGATGATATTCTCGTTTACGAAGACTCTGGGATCTTCACATCCCAGAAATTCCCAGATTTCTTTTGGCCACAGCATGATTTCGATCTCTATTGGTTTTTTAAAACTCTTTTCTAGAAGCTCCTCGATGGATATTTTGAAAAGACCTATCGATGAAGTGTAGTTGTAGTAGTCAAATACGAGCCGCGGGAATACGTAGACTTCTCTTCCTAACAGCAGGGCAGCTGGGTTGAAAACGGCGACGGGTTTCCTTGGGTAATTCGTCACAACAAAATCTCTTGGAGAGATGATATATCTCTTCTCGAAAACGTTGATGCTTTCCTCACGCCTCAAACGTTTATTTTTCTCCAAGAAATTCCTCAGTTTATCTCTTAGAATTTTCTCTATCAAGCTTTTTCACCTCTCTCTACACCATTTCAGAACATCATCGATATCTATAGTAGCTAGAGCTATATGGTTGTCTGCTGCTCCGTAGTAAACATAATATTTTCCTTTATATTCGATCATGGCATCGCTGAAAACGACGTTGGGAACTCCTCCGAATATCTCCCATTCTTCTTCTGGCTCCAAGATTGGTTCTTCACTCCTTTTCAAAATTTTAGTGGGATCTTTGAGATCGAGGAGCATGAATCCAAGTCTGTAGATTGGTCTTACAGAATCTTCAACTCCATGGTAAAGCAGCAGCCATCCATACTCGGTTTTGATGGGAGGAGCACCCGCTCCAATTTTTAAGTTGTCCCAGTAACCCTTCCTGGGGCTCGCTATCCTTACGAAATCTCCCCAGTGGATCAGATCGCCTGAAAAGGCAAGCCATATATCAGGGGGAATTCTGTGAAGCATAACATACCTTCCATTTATTTTCTCTGGAAAGAGAGCAGCATCCTTGTTATCCACATCGGGTATGACGACACCGTATCTCTTCCACGTTATGAAGTTTTTAGTCGATGCCATCGCAATGCGTACTTTCCCGGGAGAGTAGGCAGTGTAGAGCATGTAATATTCTCCTTCCAGATACGTGATCCTTGGATCCTCAACTCCTAAAAGCTCATCCTGAGTTTTAGGGGTGAACACAGGATTTTCCAACCTGTTAAAGTGTATTCCGTCTGTGCTCACAGCGTACCCCATCCTCGACACCATATCCTCTCCTTGGGCTCTGTAGACCATATGAAAGAGCTCTCCATCAAAAACTACAGCACAGTTGAACACGAATTTACTCTCCCATGCATGATTTGGATTGGGTGATAGAATGGGATTGAATGGATACCTTTCAAGTTTCAATTCCACGGCTTCTCCCTCCCCTGCTGAGTGCATTTCTGTTTAGAAGCACATTCATATGCCAAGAGCTTTTCGAATATCTGTAATAGTTTTAAAGATATCTTTTCAGGATGATGACTCGACCAGAATTTTTCCTGCTTTTTGAGAACATCACTTCTTTTAGCATCATCGTTGAGAAATTTTTCGATTTTTCTGAACATCTCTTCTTCACCTTTGTACGTTTCCAAATTGTCATTGAAAATCCTGAAATATTCGTTGCTTCTTGCAAGTATTGGCGTTCCCCAACCGATTACCTGAAATGCCGTGGAAGAGAGGACCGCACCCTTTCCACTCCTTGTTTTTCCTTTATCCAATATGACCAGATCACTTGCCATCACGTACTCGGCTCTTTTCTTCCACGATGAGATTTCCACTCTTATCTCATCGTACGATTCGTTGAATCTCGTTTTCAAAATTCTATTGATCTCTTCTTTATCTTTCTCTGTGTAAACTAAAGCAACGAGAAAGGTGTCCTTGTGTTTTTTCCTGTATTCTCTGAGTACATCAAAAGGATCGATGAAGTCGTATTCACCGAAAAGAATTATTATCTTTTTATCTCTTGGGAATTTGAGCTTCATCCTAAGATCATCTTTACTCTCTTTTACAGCAATCTTTGGATAAGCTGGAAATTCCACAAGATATATCTTCCCTTCTGGATAATAACTTTTCATGAATTCAACCTGCTCAGGTAAGAAATTCACGATAGCGTCCCAATCGAATTTCCAAAATATACTGTTTTTTGGCTTTGGAATGTTATCATGGTTTATCAGAACCGTTTTCGCTCTCTCTTTTATCTTCGGAAATATCTCGAGGAGCTGGCGCATCGGCAGCATCCCCAAATCTTCGGCGACAAACACGTTGTATCCTTCCTCAAGAGCCGAAATTATGGGCTTTATATTCAGTGGGGGAAGATTTTTGAACTCCTTCCCTTCTAGCGTGTAACATCTTTCGACAAATTCCTCATCTTCAACATTCAGATTAAAACCGTGTGGTGTTTCCCTGTAATGTGTTAGAACTTTTATTCTATAGCCATTCTCTATCAACCAGTTCACCACTGGTGTTGCATGCCTTGTTACCCCTCCGTCTGTATTCCATGAACTCATAAAGATAATTCCTTTTATCTTATCCATCTTTCCTATACCCTACCTCCTCTTCCGACGATGTCTTTTGAAAATCCTAAACAGCGAGAATATTATTAAAAACGAGAGTATTGAAAGTGATATGAGGATTATTGGAGATTCGGGTGATCTTAACCCAAGAAAGATGAGAGAATATATTCCAAGAGCCAAAAGGAATATCGATACAAAGAAAACGTAGAAATCTATGTACATCATTCAACACTCTCCAGTTCCCAGGTTGGGAGTTTTCTCACCATGTGACATGCGACCCTGTGTTCACCATCTTCATCCACCTTCAGAAGTTTAGGTTTCTCGGTCCAGCATTTGTCATCAGCAAAAGGGCAGAAGAAAGCATATCTACATCCAGATATTCTCATGATTTCACTTTCCCAAACTTCTTTTTGTATGTTGTACTTCGGCAAAAGTTCTCTCTTCATAATAGCGAGCTTTTTATCTGCAACAGGAGATGCTAGGATTAAAGCACGAGTGTAGGGATGCATCGGATTTCCTATTACCGATTCTGGTGAACCGATCTCAACGATTCTACCTCTCAGCATGACTGCGATTCTTCCGCCATTGTGGGAAAAATACCGCGCAACTCCTATATCATGCGATATCATTACTATCGTGATTCCCGTCTTCTCATTCAATTCTATGAGGAGCTTCACGATCGCAGCTCTGAAGGACATATCTATCATGCTGACTATTTCATCAGCCAGTATTATTTCAGGCTTTGGGATCAACGCACGCGCGATAGCGAGTCGTTGAAGTCCCCCTCCCGAGAGGTGGCGAGGGTATTTATTGAAAAAAAACTCCGGTGGAACTATGCCAACGGATTTTAGAAGCTCTGCTACCCCCTCTTCAAGTGACTCGATGGTATCTTCATGCCTTCTTAGAGGATCTGCGAGGACATCAAAAATTGTCCGGGATGGATTTATCGAAGCGTAGGGATTTTGATGGATGTATTGAACCTTCGGCCTCAATTTTCTGAATTCACGTGATTTCAACTTCGTTATATCCTTTCCAAACCAGATCACGGCCCCTTCGGTTGGTGCATCGAGGCCGGCAGCTATCCTAGCAAGTGTCGTCTTTCCCGACCCACTCTCCCCAATTATGGATAATCTCTCACCTTTTAATACGTTCAAATCTATATTTTCGAGGGCGTAGAAAGGGAATGACTTTTTGAAAAATTTTCTCTTCACAAAAACCTTGTTGACGTTCTTAAGGGACATGACGACCTCATTCTTCATACAACCAGCACCTCACATAGTGGTCTTCGTCTATTTTGAAAAGAGGGGGAGATTCTTTAGAGCATCTATCCATCTTGAAAGGACACCTTGGGTGAAAAACGCACCCTTTTGGGGGATTCAAAAGACTTGGCGGTTCTCCAGGAATTGGCTTTATCTTTTCAATGCTTCCGACAACTGACATCAGAGACGAAACCAACGCTTTAGTGTATGGATGTTTTGGATCACCTATCACATCCTCTGTTCTCCCTCTTTCCATGAGATTTCCTCCGTATATGACACTCATGTAATCTGCCAATTCGGCCGCAACTGGAAGATCGTGTGTGACGAATATCATGGTTATTTTCAATTTGCTGTGGATTTCATCTAAAACCCTTATCAACCTCGCTTGGGTTAAGACATCCAGAGCGGAGGTTGGTTCATCGAGTATCAAGATTCTTGGATCGAACAACAAAGATAGCGCTATCAACGTTCTCTGTCTCATTCCACCTGATAATTCATGTGGAAAGGATCTCAAAACCCTGTTTCCGTCTAACCCTATCATGTCCAGGAGATTCGAAGCCTTATCCCAAATTTCTTTAGTTTTCCAATTGTATCCATGATCTTCAACCGTATCCACGAAGTGATCAAAGATCCTTATCGTTGGATTGAGCGCGTTTTGAGCCGCTTGAGGCACAAGTGCGATCTCACTCCATCTCAGTTTTCTCAACTCTTCTTCTTTTATCTCCATCAAGTTTACGTAATCTCCATTATCTCTCCTGTAGTAAACGTTACCACCAATTATCCTTCCATTTGGAGGCAAGGATCTTGTCATTGCTTCAAGTATCGTAGATTTTCCAGATGCACTTTCACCCACTATGGCAGTTATGGTCCCTTCTTCCATATCCAGATTGATGTCCACAGCTGCTTTTATACTACCTTCTCTGACCAAATAGACTGCACTTAGATTCTCTATCCTCAGGATCTTGGAATCATTCAAACTTTCCCCTCCGTGTTATTCATAGGTTCTCAATTTTGGATTGAATATTTCTTCAACACCGTAGGATAGCAGGGTACATCCTATGAGCATTAGAACTATAAAGAATATTATTGACAGTGGGTAGTGTATAGCGAAAGGAAGATATATAGAACCAGTCTGCGTGACGGCTATATTCAACATGGCTCCCCAATGACAGGGATTGAACTTCAAAAGGCCTAAGAACATCAAGCCCTGACTGGCTCCAACAGAATATTTGATCATGTTCACGAATTGCATGAAGATGTAAGGCATTAGGTGAGGTGTTATCTCCTTAAAGATTATGTGCGATTTCGGCATCTCCAAAAGCTCAGCGGCTTCGACGAATTCCATGGATCTTATCGAATAAACTCTGGCTCTTATCATCTTTGCAGGGCCTGCCCACATCCATATGGACATAAGGAAAGCCGCGAAAACTATATTAACACTTTTGAACATAGCCGCCATCAGCAACATTGCAGGAAACGATGGGACAGTCATGAAAACATCTATTATACCGTTTACTATCCTTCCTAAGATTCCTTTGAGGTATCCAGCCGTTATTCCTATTGAGATTGCCATTAAAATAGCAAAGATACTTGGAAGAAACGCCAGGACCAAAACACTCCAGGTTCCATGAACTATCTGAGCGAATATGTCTATGCCAAAATAGTCGGTTCCAAGTATGTGTTCTTTTGATGGAGGAAGAAATCTTTTGCTGATATCGCTTTCCATGTTCAATGGAACAATCAATGGTCCAAATATACCCATGATGAAAAATCCAGTTAGTATGATTAAACCCAGCAACGATTTTCTGTTCATGAACAAGGGACGTATGTACGTTGTATAAACTTTTTTGAGTTTTTTCCTGCTGTCACCTTTGTTTCTACCTTTTTCCATACTCACTTCCATTCTCATCTCTCCCTGGCTCTTGGATCCACAAGAGGATATATGAGTTCTATGAAGAACATGGCGATCAAAACTGCAAGAATCTGAACGGTGAAAAGGCCCACAATCAACGGATAATCTCTCATTCCAAGAGCTGTTCCGAATTGATAACCTATTCCTGGGTATCTGAAGATAGTTTCGGCAAGAGTAGCCCCTCCGAATAGAAAACCAACGGATGCCGCTAGATTGGTTATCAAGGGCAATATGGCAGGTTTTCTTACGTATTTTCTGGATATTGTTTTGTTTTTCAGTCCTCTCATGACTGCGAAGTTGACGAAATCTTCCTGTATCACCGAAACAGCAGAATTTCTCATTCCCAGAATGTATATGGCTATATTTTCAGCAGATAAAGCTATCACTGGTCCTATGGCATGGTATAGAACACTTCCTATGAATTCAGGTGTGAAACCAGGATCTATCCATTCAGAATAGGCTCCTCCAAGCGGTATCAATTTGAACTTGACTCCCAAAAAGATCAGTATGAATACCGCCATGACGAAACTTGGAAAGGAGCTGAGCACTATCCCGAGTGAAAAGATCGAGGTATCAGATGCCTTTCCTCTCCTCCAGGCGGCATAAGATCCAAGATATATACCTATCATGTATGCCAGGAAAAGGGATATTGAACCTATAAAGATAGTCCAGGGAATAGATTTTGCAACGATTTTATTTATACTTTCCCTGTAAACTATGGATTCGCCCAGATTTCCTTTTAAAAGATTGGCGAAGTATTCAACATATCTTATCCAAATAGGTTTGGTAGGATCCCACGCTAGACTTTCCTGAGCCATCTTGTATGCTTCCTCGAACTTTATGTTCCACTGTTGCATGTACACTGTGGCGAGGACATAGGCTGGATCACCTGGCATGAGGTGAACCAAGATGAACGTCAAAGACAGAGCAGCCCAGACGAACAAAATAAAAATTCCGAATTTTTTCAAGACGTATTTTAAACCCATTCTTCACCACCCAGTTTCAATCCATTTTGAAAGGACAATGGGAGGTAGCTCGCGCTACCTCCCATTCAAAAGAGTCATTTGACAGGTTTCAATTGCCCCGTACTGAGCATGTAAACGTAGAATCTTTCGATTCCACCGGGACAGAGCGTCCAAAGTGGACTCTTGAGATCAGGCCATCCAGTTACCCTTGTACCATCGTTGTGATAAATCATGATTCTCTTTTCAAGGAACGGTATGAAGACAAGGTTTTCGTTGGTTATGTATGCAAGTTTCTCGACAATTTCTTTGGCCTTTTCCCTATCCGTTTGATAGATCAATTCCCTTGCAAGTTCCCTAGGATTCAGTGGCCCCCATGGTGTATCGTAATTTTTATCTGCTGGGAACGCTGTTACATTCGCTATATATCCATTTTCTCCATAAATTCTGTCATATCCTGCCCAGGGTTCACCTGCACCCCACCAGGCTGCTCCAAATTCTATTGCCACATCGAATTCTCCGCCTCTGAGCCTTGTTCCGTATATCTCGTTTGGAATCAACTCGGCTTCCGCTTTGAAACCGAACTTCTTGTATTGCTCAGCTATTTCTTTCGCTGCCATGACCCAATCGCTCGAGCCTGCAGGTGCTGCGATCTTGAATTCTATCAGTTCACCATCCGGTGTTCTCCAGAAACCATCTGCTCCTTTGGTGTAACCGGCTGATTTCAAGATTTCTTCTGCTTTCTTTGGATCGTACGGATATTTTGTCAGCTTGGAAAGGAGTTCATCAGAAAGCCAAGCTTTTTCGAATGTTTTGAGAATTCCGTGAGCGTAGACGTCTTCATCTGCTCCGTAAGGATAGCATATCTCTCTCACTTTTTTCCTGTTAAGAGCGTATACCATTGCTTTTCTAAGATTTATATCCTGGAACAGTTTTTTCCTGAAATTGAATGCTACAACGAACTCTCCAAGATCAGACGGAAGTGCGAGTTTTATATTCGGGTTGGTCTTCATGATCTGCTCTGCCACTTCTCTGGTAGATGCAGCATGGTTTCCATCCAGTTTGCCTTGCATGAGCATGGCCCAACATGCTTCGTTGGATGACCATCTGTAAACTATCACTTTGGGAATGAGTGTTGTCCCAGCGAGGAAATGGTATGGATTCTTTTCAAATATCATGACATCTTGTCTGATCTTGGTTGGGACGTACACACCATCGCAAACGAGTTTTCCAAGTTCTTCCCAAGGCTTGAACTTCTGAAGTTCATCTCCCAGAACATCTAACTTTTCAGATAATTTCTTGTTGAGTTCATCTGGTACGCTCTTTCCTTCCAACGTGTACGAGTATATCTCGTCTCTGATCTTTGCTACTTCTTTAGCTTTGTCGAGGAACTTTCCATACAAGCTCTTGGGTGCGAGACTGAATGCGACATCTGTCAGTATCCGCAATTTTTGAGGTGGTGTCATTTCTCTCTTCGTCACGAACAAAACTGTTTTATCATCGACTTTACCAACTATGTGGATGAAATTCCAACTGCCCCACATAGCTTTTGTCAAGTAATAACCCGTTATTATGTCATCTGCTGTTACATCTTCACCGTTGCTCCATTTCGCATCGTCTCTTATTTTGACTTTCATGACGTTTCCAAAAGCTTCCCATTCTTCAGCCAGCCTTGGTAACCATTCACCACTTCCAGGAACGTAATAAGCAAATGGTTCGTTGGAGAGCCACCAAGCTACACCCACGCCTCCTGGTAGGAAAGGATTTCCATGGTAAGGATAAGGCCATGATGCTGCGATGTTGAATGTTACTTCACCAGCATAAGCCACACCAGCCATTACCAAGGCAGCCAGTAAAACTATCACCAACCTACGCATTTTAACACCCCCTGTTTATGAAAGTAACCCCTTGGCTGATTTATTTCGTACTCTTTCTTTTAACAAATTGAGTGAAAACGAGCGTTCGAACAGGATGAATAATTGTCTTTGTCAGGAGTTCATGTAAGCGTTTACATGCCAGTGCTCCCATTTCGTATTTGAACACTCTCAATGTCGTGAGAGGTGGATCAAAGCATGCAGCATCTACTATATCATCGAATCCTATGACCGATACATCCTTAGGTATCCTCAATCCCGATTCTTTCAACTTTTTCATAACCCATAATGCGATAGTATCGTTCGAAGTGAAAATGGCTTCGGGTTTCCCATAGGATTTCAACATTATGTCCACTATCCTTCTCGTACCTTCTTCAGTATCGTCGCATTCGTAAAATTTCGGCATTAAACCTGCTTTTTCCATAGCATCTTTGTAACCTTCGTATCTACTTTTGAACCCATATGGTTTGAGAGGTCCATGAATATGAACGATCCTCTTGAATCCTTTTTTGATGAGATAATTAACAGCATAAAGCGCTCCGTCGTAACCATCGCTTATTACACAATCCACTCTTTCCCCGGGTATGTAATGATCAACAAGGACAAAAGGTTTTTTCAACGCTTTAACTTCTTTAACAAGATCTTTCGTTATGTCAGCACCTACGAAGATAAAACCATCGGATGAATCATATTCAAAATCTTCTAATTTCTTCAAAACGGCTTTCATACCGAGCTTTTCACAATTTTCTTCTATGGATTTTAAGATCACACTGTAAAACTCACCAGTAATTCTTTTCTGAAGAGGTTTAAGGATCCTTTCGCTTGCGTAAACAGTGATTCGATAAGTTTTCTTTTTTGAAGCGAGAATCTTCGCTGAAATTTCTGGTCTGTATCTCAGCTCTTCTATAGCTCTCCAAACTTTATATCTTGTTTGTTCTGAAACATATCCGGAACCGTTTATAACTCTTGATACAGTTGCTATAGAAACCCCTGCAAGTTTTGCGACGTCTTTCACAGTAGGCATCGACTCCACCTCATATGTGTAAGCGTTTACCTAGAATCATGAAAGCATTTGAGATGGAAAAATTTCAAGGAGGATTTTTCCAGAAAAATGCTGATATGAGTCAAATATTTCAAATGAAAAGTTATTATTGATTTGATTTTTAATATTTCTTTCTTTTCGTTTAAAAAGCACTCAGGTGAATACAAAGAACTGGAAAGCTAAAATTTCTCGGAAGCTTAGATACGAGATAGTATATAATCTATACGAACAGTCCCCAACCGGAGGTGAGCAGCATGAGAAAAGTATTTCTGGTTATACTCATCGTTTCCTTGGTAACTCTCTCCCTTTCAGTCACTCTCAACATGATTCAGGTGTTCACGAGTCCTGAGAGAACCAAGATACTCGAGACGATCATAAAGAAATTTGAGGAAAAGAACCCCGGGGTCAAGATCAACCTCATCTCACCACCTTACGAGACAGCTTATCAGAAGATATACACTATGGTATCGACAAGACAACCTTTAGACATCGTGGAAGTAGGGGATTGGTCTTTGAGTGCTCTTGCTAGTATGGGAGGGCTCGAGAATCTGGAAAAGTACATAGAAAAATGGGATGGAAAAGATTACCTGATACCAGGTATTCTGGAAGCTGCAAGGACCTATAAAAACACCGCCTATCTTCTTCCAAATGCGGTTTACGTGAAAACACTTTTCTACAGAACAGATGTCCTTGAAAAATACGGTATAAAAGAACCTCCAAAGACTGTTTTTGAAATGTACGGTATGGCACGATACCTGACGAGACCAGAGATCAATCAATATGGATACACGTTCAGAGGGAAGGGTTTTCCGACAGCTTTCATAGATCTCATCGTGACGTCATTCTTTGATGATATCGATCCCAACAACATGTATCTCACAAAGGATGGAAAGATCATTTGGGAAGATCCAAGAGCAAAACTAGGCTTGGAATTGTACGTAAGGCTTTACAAAGACACTGCCCCTAAAGATTCGATAAATTGGGGTTTCGATGAACAGGTGAACGCTTTCTCTTCTGGAATCACGCCCCTTCTCTATCAGGATCCGGATACTCTGGGATTGCTGAAGGATAGTCTTGCCCCTGAAAAATTCGCAACGGCTCCACTCCCTGTTGGTCCTTCCGGGAAGGCATATCCAACTTTTGGTTTTGCAGGATGGGGAATTGTGAGCTATTCGAAACATAAGGACCTTGCATGGAAATTCATAGAATTCTTCAACAGTCCTGAAATAAACGCATATTGGTGTAAAGAGTACGGTGCACTGCCAGTTGATAAAAGAGTCTACGAAATGGATCCATACTTTAGCTCCGAGAAGTTCTACGGTTGGAAATACATGTTCGATCATCCGGAGACATACCAATTCACAGCTTATCCACTATGGAATGAAAGATGGAGTGAGTGGAACCAGTTTCAGCAGGATACCATGCAGAAGGTCCTCCTTGGTAAGATGAGCATTGATGAGGTTCTGAAAAAATGGGCAGAGTTCTGGAAAGAAGCTGGTATAAAATGAAACCCACGCCGCGTCGTGCGGCGTGGTTCTTCTTTTTCATGGTACTTCCTGTGATCTCTATCGTATCCTTTCTCGTGGTTTATCCCACGATAAAAGGTGTTGTGATGTCCTTTCAGAATTACACGGTTTTCACTTTCTGGAGAGTAAGGTTCGTGGGCTTGAAAAACTACATTGAAATCTTCACAGATCCTGATTTTCCTCACGTTTTATTTAACACGCTGATATGGATAGCGGGTTCCGTCACGTTTCAGTTGATTCTGGGATTCATTTTGGCTCTTCTTCTGTGGAGCCCTTTCAAAGGAAGGGGGGTATATGCAGGATTCGTTTTCTATCCCTGGGCTCTATCGGGTTTTGCCATAGGTCTTGTTTGGTCCTGGCTTTTAAACGGAACTTTTGGAATAGTGAACGATGTTCTAAAGAAATTGCACTTGATAAGTGAAAACATTCATTTCCTCTCGGATCCAAACTATGCGATGTTCTCAGTGATCATGATAAACATATGGTACGGTATTCCCTTCTTTGCGATAATGATCCTTGCCGCTCTCCAGTCCATACCGAGAGAAATTATGGAATCTGCGATGATAGATGGAGCAGGACCTTTAAAAAGGCTCTTCAGCATTGTCTTACCTTACATAAAGCCAACTCTTCTGAGTACTGTTCTTTTGAGAATAATATGGGTGATGAATTTCCCAGATATAATCTACGGAACGACAAGAGGAGGTCCCGCTGGTAGCACGAACATTCTCCCCGTTTACATGATAAACATCGTCTTCTATGAAACTAATTTCAGCAAGGCATCTGCCGTTGGGGTCATCATAATAACTATTCTGCTGGTGTACACACTGTTCTATCTGAGATTAACTTCGTACGGGGAGATGGAATTTTGAAGAAACACAGAATTTTTCTCAGAGTACTCAGATTTTTCCTTCTCTCTATATACCTGATCTTTGCAATTTTTCCTTTGTTCTGGATATTCATGACATCGTTAAAGCCATCAGAAGAAGTGTATTCTTACCCGATAAAGTATTTCCCATCATCTCCCACGCTGTCTGCTTACAAATACCTTTTTTCATTTGCGAATTTCTCAAGGTATTTCCTAAACAGCACGATTGTCTCACTATCGGCCTCAGCAATTTCCACGTTTTTCTCATTACTCGCAGGTTATGTCCTTGCAAGATACAAAACAAGATCAGTTTACTGGATACTCTTGTTCCTGTTCTTCGCTCAGATGATACCAGCTTACCTCGTCATGATACCACAGTACGTTATGTTTTCAAGGTTTGGATTGATAGACAAGCTTTTAGGAGTGACGATAGCTTACGTTGGCATAGGATGTTCTTTTTCAACGATCATGTCAAGAGGATTCTTTTTGAGGGTACCAAGAGAGCTGGAAGAAGCAGCCCTCATAGATGGATGTGGTAAGTTGAAAGCCCTTTTCAAAATAACTGTTCCAATCATGTTACCAGGGATATCTGCTATCTTCAGTTTTTCCTTTGTTAACACTTGGAACGAGTTGTTCATAGCGGCTCTTTTCCTGAACAGCGATAACAAATTAACAGTTCCAGTAGCTTTGTACTCCTTCATATCCAAAGCGGGTATAAAATGGAACGTTCTGAGTGCAGGGCTTGTAGTGGCTCTGCTTCCCACCATTCTCGTTTTTGCGGTCGCTCAGAAGTACATCGTAGCTGGATTAACGCAAGGTGCACTGAAGGAGTGACCCGATATCTTGCCTACCCGAAAGTCAAGTGTTATAATCGATTATGATACGAGCGGGCGTAGCTCAGGGGTAGAGCACCAGCTTCCCAAGCTGGGTGTCGCGGGTTCGAATCCCGTCGCCCGCTCCATTTTCCCGGTGAAACCGGGATTCTTTTATGATATAATATCTGAGACCTCAACTCGGATGCAGGAGCAATCCTCATCTGGGTTGAAGGAGTCTTAAAAGATGGAGGTGTTGGAATGTCTCTCGACCCAGAGAGAAAAGCTGAGATAATAAAGGAGTTTCAGATTCATGAGGGTGACACAGGTTCTGTAGAAGTTCAAGTAGCCATTCTAACGGCAAGAATAAAACATCTTACAGAGCACCTGAAAAAACATCCAAAAGATTTTCATTCAAGACGTGGCCTTATGAAAATGGTTGGGAGAAGAAGAAAGTTGCTAAAGTACTTGAGAAGAACCAAGCCAGAGTCTTACCGAGAGTTGATTGAGAAATTAGGATTGAGAAAATAACGGTTGGATCGAATAGGGGGAGCGGGCGCCAGCCCGCTCCTGATATTTAATAAAATTGCGATCGAGGTGATGAAGATGAAGACGTGGAAGACGAACATATTTGGAAGGGAACTGATCGTGGAACACGGAAAGATGGCAAAGCAAGCTCATGGATCCGTTCTCGTACGATACGGTGATACTGCTGTTCTCGCCACCGCAACAATGTCGGATAAAGTTGTGGAAGGGATAGATTTCGTTCCCTTAACTGTAGAATTCCAGGAGAGATTCTATGCTGCCGGTAAAATTCCTGGGGGGTTCATAAAGAGAGAAGGTAAACCCAGTGAATCTGCCATTCTTTCTGCAAGGTTGATAGACAGGCCAATCAGACCTTTATTTCCTAAAAAATTTGCCAACGAGATACAAGTGATAGTTACGGTCCTTTCAGCTGATCCCGATACTCCCCCCGATGCTCTTGGAATTTTTGCAGCTTCCCTTGCTTTAAACCTCTCCAAGATACCATTTGAAGGAGTTGTTGCGGGTGTCAGGATTGGTCTTGTTGATGGAGAATACGTTATCTTCCCAACGGAAAAGCAAGTGGAAAGGAGCAGGATGGATATCGTGGTTGCAGGTACCAAGGATGCAGTTACGATGGTTGAAGGTGAAGCTAAAGAAATCTCCGAAGAAGAAATGGTAAAAGCTTTGATGCAAGCTCATGAAGCGATTAAAAAATTGGTGGAATTTCAAGAAATGGTGATTTCGGAAGTACCTGTCGAGAAGTACGAATACGTGGAGCCGGAAGCTCCCAAGGAAATTCTCGAAAGATTCGAGAACTTGATCGATTTCGAGGAGCTCGAAAAGAGGATCTTAATCCCGGGAAAACATGCTAGACAAGAAGCTTTGGATGAGTACAAGGAAGAACTCTTCCAAAAAATCATGGAAGAATTTCAACTGGAAAACACGGAGGAGATAGAGCCTTTCATAAACGATGTTTTTACAGAGGCTGTTAAAAACAAAATGAGGAGAATGATCGTTGAGAAAGGGATTCGAGCGGATGGGAGAAGGCCAACTGAGATAAGGCCAATCACCTGTGAAGTTGGGTTGTTCGCAAGAACGCATGGTTCAGCTCTGTTCACACGGGGTGAGACCCAAAGTCTCGGTATCGTCACCCTTGGAGCACCTATGGATGAGCAGATAATCGATACACTCCTTGAAGAGGGAACGAAAAGGTTCATGCTCCACTATAACTTTCCACCATTCTGCACAGGTGAGGTTAAGCCGTTGAGAGGTCCAAGCAGAAGGGAGATAGGTCATGGCCACCTTGCAGAAAGAGCTCTACAGTTCGTTTTACCACCGGAAGAATCCTTCCCTTACACTATAAGAGTCGTATCAGAAATCTTAGAATCCAACGGCTCATCTTCAATGGCAACGGTGTGCTCGGGATCTTTGGCTCTCATGGATGCCGGTGTTCCAATTTCGAAACATGTGGCTGGGGTTGCCATGGGACTGATAGTTGAGCCCGACAAAACGGTCATTTTAACGGACATTCTGGGAATGGAAGATCACTACGGGGATATGGACTTCAAAGTGGCCGGGACCAGGGATGGAATAACGGCGTTCCAGATGGATTGTAAAATCTCCGGTGTCACGGAAGAACTTCTTTCGAGGGCGCTTATACAAGCGAAGGAAGCCAGAATGTACATACTCGATAAAATGTATGAAACGATTTCAGAGCCAAGACCCACCATATCCAAATTTGCTCCCATAATAAAGGTCACTCAGGTGAGCCCGGATAAGGTAGCGGATATCATAGGCCCTGGTGGAAGGATCATAAAGAAAATAATCAAGGATAACGACGTGAAGATAGAGATAGACGATGAAACGGGGGTTGTAAAGGTTATAGGAAACGAAGAAGAGAATGTCGATAAAGCGATAGACACCATAAAGGAAATAGCAAGAGAGATTGAGGTTGGTGAGATCCTCGAAGGCAGGATAACCAGGATAGAACCATACGGCATATTCATAGAGGTTTTTCCAGGAAAGATAGGTCTTCTTCATCAAAGCAAAATAGGAGAAGATATGAAATCGTTTGTCAAGAAGGTGAAGGTTGGAGACATGATAAAGGTTCAGGTTATAAACATAGACGAGCTTGGAAGACTCCAGTTCAGAAGAGTGGGTGGTGAGAAACAACCCCAAAAATCCCAGAAAGTTCCCCAACAAAAAACGATTGTGAGGCCTAAAATAATGATTCCAAGAAAGCCAAGGGGGCATAATAAGTGAAAATAGTTGATGAAACCATCGGTAAATTCAGAGTCATATCTATACCATTTGATAACGTTAAAACGACATCATGCGCTTTCATCGTGAAAAGTGGTTCTGCGGATGAGCCAGACCCCCTTGCGGGGGTTTCTCATTATTTAGAACATGTGGTTTTCAGAGGCACAAAAAAATACGATCATTTTCAGCTAAAATACATTGTTGAGAGTGTCGGAGGAGTTTTAAACGCTTTCACCGAAAGAAGAGCGACGGTTTTTTATATAAAAGTCCCTGAAATGAATTTTCTGAAGAGTTTTGACGTTCTGAAGAGTTTGGTGTTCGAACCGACAATAGATGAAGAATCCGTTGAAATCGAAAGGAAAGTTATTCTTGAAGAGTACAAAATGAACAGGGATGATCCTGTGAGTTACCTTCACGATCTCCTGTTCGAAAACGTGTGGGAAGGCCCTTTTGGAAGGCCAATTCTTGGTTATGAGGATACGATAAGGAGTATTTCTAAGGAAGAGCTCGTCGAATATCATGATAAGATGTATTTCCCAAGGAATATGATTGTTGTCCTGGCCGGTAGAGTGAACGGGGCCTTCATAGATGTTGTAAGGAAAGAGCTGGAGAAAATCGATAAAGAAGGTGAAAAGAAAGATAACGGTTTTCCAAATTTCACCTACCCATCTTCGGCGATTTATGAAGTCAGAAACGATATGGAGCAGGTTCACATTGCTTTGGCAAAACCCGTCCCTGGTATGGAAAGTTCGGATTATCCAGCTATGGCCCTTCTCAATACAGCTTTGGGAAGTGGCATGAGCTCTCTTCTGTTTCATGAAATTCGGGAGAAAGAAGGACTAGTTTATGATATATATTCTCAAATATACGCTTTAAGGGAAACAGGTGTTCTGGTGATATATTCCTCCATGTCACCAAGTAATCTAGGGAGGTTCTTTGAAAAGTTAAAGAAACTTCTATCGTCCATACAGATTTTGGAAAAATTTGATTATGGAAAGAACAGGTTACTTGGTAAACTCGAAATGATGACGGAAAGTCCAGGGAGCGTGATGGGATTCGTCGTTGATAGATTGGTTTGTGGACTGGAAAGTTATGATATGGACTCCTTCATGGAGGAGATAAAGAGCTTGAATAGACTCGATTTTGAAAAAGTGGCGAAAGAAGTTCTTTCAGGTAGCTGGGCCGTTTTCGGGCTAGGACCCGATTCTGCTCGTCTTGATTTCTCCATTCTGGAGGTGTGAAAATGGGTATTCTCTGGAAAAGGGTAGATGAAGTTAAATCGGGGGAGATACTGGCAGATGACGTTTATGATGGAAGAACGTTTGTCGTGCTTCTTAGAAAAGGAACAATACTGGATGATAATAACATAGAGCTTTTGAAGAAGAGGAAGGTTTTAAGGGTTCCCATACTCATTGGAGAGAGGTCTGAAGAGCCATCGGATACTCTTGCTTTGAGGGTTGAGGAAAAGATAACAGAATACATACTGCCAGATGTTCCCACTATGATAGATGAGAGGGTCTACAAAGAAGCTTTAGAAGACGTTCGAGATATCGTAAGGAAGATCATGGAACTTGAAGCACTTGACGTTGAGAAATTCAGGAATGTCTCGAACAAACTCGTTGTGGAGATAATGAAAAAGGATGAAAGGATCGTGAATCTTTTGAGGAAGCACGCAACTGGTTTTCTGTACAAGCATCTTGTCAACACAGGAGCTCTTGCAAGTTTCATAGCTCACGAAATGGGAATGCCAAGACACATAATAGCTATAACCTGCAGAGCTGCTCTTCTCCACGATATAGGACTTTCCCTGCTGAAAGGTGAAGAGAGCGGTGTTGAGGAAGAAAAAGGGGAATTGAAGGTTCATCCCGTTGTTGGATCCTATCTCTTGAAGAAATACTCTGATGAGCTGGAGAGAGAGGTGATAGACGGCGTTTTGCATCATCACGAAAGATTCGATGGCAAGGGATTTCCAATAGGGTTGAAAGGGAAGAGAATCCCCGTCATATCGAGAATACTCCAGGTTGCCGATGCGTATGACACTCTAACTTCCGATATACCGGGCTATCAAGGGATGCCTCCCTACTATGCTCTGAAATGGATAGTGGAACATGCTGGCAGGATTTTCGATCCAGATATCGTCTCTTCCTTCTTGAGGATAACGGGGGTTTATCCGACAGGAACGAAAGTGCTCCTTACGGATGGAAGAACTGGAGTTGTTCTTGGAAGGAGTGAGAAATATTTATGTCCCATCGTCAGAGTTGAAAACGAAGATATAGATCTCTGCAAAAGGAGGGATATCTGGATAGAGAAGGTGATCACATGATGTGGAAAAGGGTGAAAGATCTTGTAGGTGGGGAGATAATCTCTGAAAAGGTTATGGGGGTAGGAGAACACGATGTCGTGGCAACGCCTGGGAGTGTGGTTGATAAGGATCTTAAAGACAAGCTTTTAAAAAGGGGTATTGAGTGGGTCCTTATAGATATACCAAGAAAGACGGGAAAGCCTTTGATGGATGAGAAAGCTTTAGAGGAGATGAAAGAGAAGATGAAGAACATTTTCGATGAAGCTATAAAAACACTCATCGTGGATGTTGAGGGGCTAAAGGAGATTTCCGATCAAATCGTTGATGAAGTTCTAACGAATTGGGGTATGAAGGTTTTGCCGCTTCTTCTAATGGCAAAAAGTGAAGATGAATACACCTACACCCATGAGGTTAACGTGGGTGTTTTATCATCAATGATAGCCATGCAACTTGGTTTGAGCAAAGATGCGATCTCCAAGCTCACATTTTCTGCGATAATTCACGATATAGGAAAATTGAAGGTACCCAAGGAAATACTCCATGCTCCGAGAAATCTTTCTGAGAAAGAATTCGAACTTGTAAAACTCCACACTATCTTCGGTAGGCAAATATGTGAAAGCTCTGGTATTAAAGATGAGGACATACTCTCAGGTGTGGAAAGTCATCATGAAAAGATGGATGGAAGTGGATATCTAAGGGGACTAACGGGGAACAATATAAACTTCTTTGCCAGAATAATAGCCGTTGCCGATATATTCGATGCTTTGGCTTCAAAAAGGGTGTATAAGGATCCGTGGTCTCCCTATAGGGCTGTTACAGAGCTTGTGACTCTCTCAACGCTTGGAAAGCTCGATAGAAAAGTGGTCAACGCTTTCATCTCCGTCGTCGGGATATATCCCGTTGGAACCGTTTTGATTCTCTCCAACGGATCAAGAGCTGTTGTCGTTGGAAATAAAAGAAAAGTCCTGACAAGACCGATTGTGGAAATGGAAGATGGCCTAATCGTTGATCTCTCTGAGAACAAGAAAAATCTCAACATATTAAAGGTTATAGATTGACAGGAGGGGTTTCTGTGAAAGAGGCTCTGACCTTCGATGATGTTCTTCTGGTTCCAAGATACAGTGAGGTCCTTCCAAACGAAGTGAACGTTGAGACCATGTTGACCAGAAATTTGAAACTCAACATACCCCTTGTGAGTGCAGCCATGGATACGGTAACGGAAGCAGAACTGGCAAAGGCGCTTGCAAGAGAGGGAGGAATAGGAATCATACACAGGAACATGGCTATAGATGAGCAGGCTCATCAGGTTGAGAAAGTAAAGAGAACGGAAAATGGTGTCATATACGATCCTATAACCATAACCCCTGATACAACGGTCAAGGAAGCTCTGAATCTCATGGCTGAGTACAAAATAGGAGGGCTACCCGTTGTTGAGGGTGAGAACAGACTCGTCGGGCTTTTGACGAACAGGGATATCAGATTTGAAAAGAACCTTTCAAGAAAGGTAAAAGAACTCATGACACCCAGAGATAAGTTGATAGTTGCACATCCAGATATTTCCCTGGAAGAAGCGAAACAAATCTTGCATGAGAACAAGATAGAGAAACTACCGATCGTCGATGATGGAAACAGGTTAGTTGGCCTTATCACCATAAAGGATGTTTTGAGTGTCATAGAACATCCATACGCCTCAAGAGATGAGAAGGGGAGGCTTCTAGTTGGAGCAGCGGTGGGCACGGGAAGGGATACCTTGGAGAGGGTTGAAAAACTCATAAAAGCGGGAGTTGATGTCATAGTAGTGGATACAGCTCATGGCCACTCGAGAAGAGTCTTGGAAACTGTGAAAATGATAAAAGAAAACTTTCCCGATGTCGATGTCATTGGTGGAAACGTTGCAACTGGAGAGGCAGTGAAGGATCTGATAGAAGCAGGCGTCGATGGAGTGAAGGTAGGAGTGGGGCCAGGTTCGATATGTACCACGAGGGTTGTTGCAGGTGTTGGTATGCCTCAGCTCAGTGCGATAATGGAATGTTACTCTGTTGCCAAGAAATATGGCGTTCCCATAATAGCCGATGGTGGTATAAGGTACTCTGGAGATATAGTCAAAGCTCTTGCAGGAGGTGCTGATACGGTTATGATAGGAAGTATCTTCGCAGGGACTGAGGAAGCACCTGGTGAAACCATACTTTATCAGGGAAGGAAGTACAAAGCCTACAGGGGTATGGGAAGTTTGTCAGCTATGAAAGAAGGTAGTGCCGACAGATACGGTCAAGAAGAAAATTGGAAATACGTCCCGGAAGGAATAGAAGGTATGGTTCCCTATAAAGGAACCGTGAAAGACGTTGTGCACCAGCTTGTGGGTGGTTTGAAATCCGGTATGGGATACATTGGAGCAAAAAACATAAGAGAATTGAGAGAAAAAGCTGTTTTCATAAGAGTTACAGGAGCAGGCGTTAAGGAAAGTCATCCACATGATGTGATAATAACCAAAGAAGCTCCAAACTACTGGATCCAGAGTTAGGATAGCTTCTTTATGATCTCGTACTCTCTCATGGCTTCTTCTTGCATACCGAGTTTCTCATAAAGGAGGGCCAGTTTGAGCCTGACATCTGGATTCGTGGGGTTTTTCTCCACCACCTTTTTGTAACAAAGCAGAGCCCTTTTTTTCAACCCAACGTGATAGTAGAAGAACGATCTGAACCTAAGGGATAGAAAGGGTATAATTAGGGGGAGAGGAATCAAGATCCAATAATGGAAGGTGTTTCTGCTTTTACCCTTAGGGTTCTTCTTCATCAAGAATTGAAAATCTGGGTCTTCAACATGCATATCCAGCGTCATCCCTCTCCTTTTTGCTTTGCTCAAGAGAAGAAGGAGCTTCGTTTTCAGCATTTCTTTCTTTATGCTCAGACTTTCGTATCTTCTGATGATCTCCTCTAACATGCTCTCAGAGGGTTCTTCGATATAGGATATGGTGTAGAAAAGGTCAAGATAGATCCTTATTTGTTTTTCAACCTCGCTTTCACCTCTATATCCCATCTCTCGTGCTATTTCGAAGAGCCTAACTATTCTTGTATAGTTCTCCTCTTTCATATTCATATCGAGAATATCTTTCACCAACGCTCTGGCCACATCTGTAGCATTTTCCAGATGCTTCAAAAGCTCGATAGATTCACGATCTATAAAGGGATTTTCCATGAAGAACTTTTTGAGTTTTCTTGAGAATTCGACTGGGTTAACTCTCATCTTCAATCCCAGTTTCCAGACACCTGATATCTCACGCAGATTCGAGGGGTCCTGAAGAAGTTTCGAAACTTCTCTTTCCATATCAGGGAAAATGACTTTCAAAGCTTCAAAATCTTCGTTCCCAAGAGTTTTTTTCAAATTCCTAGATTTCCTCATAAGTTCATCGATATCCTCTTTCAAAACTGCTTCTTTTATTTCTTCATATTTCAACAACTTCTTCTTAGCATAAAGCAACCTCCCAACATCCTCTAAATTTTCATCATCGGGATTCTCCAAGATGTATTCCCTAAAAAGGGATAAGGCTCTTTCAAGATCTCTTCTGGAGATCTCAACGATATCGTTCAGAGTTATGGACAGAATTAAGGATGGTATCAAGATCAAAAGGAGGAAGACCCTCCTCAAATCACACCACCCTCTCGAAAACCGGACTTACGAACCTCTTCCACACTATCTGAATGTATATAGCGAGCGGAACCGCTATGAAAACTCCTAAGGATCCAAACACCTTACCGAAAAGGAGTATCGAGAATATTATGTATATAGGATTCAACTTCACGTATCCTTTCATGAGATGTATGAAAAGAACAAAGGCGATACTGTGGATTATAACAGTGAACAAAGCGATCCATATGATACCCTCTATTCCGAGGGAAAGCGAAAAGAGGAATACAGGGATATACTCAAGAAAGACTCCAACTATTGGTATGAAGTTGGTTACAAACGCCCACGCACCAACGACGGCGCTGTAATCCAGGCCGAAGATTCTGAAAACTGCCCAGAATGAAAGCCCGGTTATCAGAGCAGTTATGAAAACCGCAAGAACGAATCTTTCCATGTTATCAAAGAGGTCTTTGATGAAAACCCTTATTTCTGACCTACATCTTTTTGGAAATATCTTTTCAAAAGCACTTCCAACGGTATCTATGTAGAATGTAACGTATATGGTCCCTAAAATTCCGAAGAAAGCGATCATGACGACTTCTGGGAATCTACTTATAAACATGTTGAACAGGTAATCTGCAAATTCCAACATCTTTGGTTGAACGAAATCCATGAATTTATCAACGAGTTCTTGCAGATTAGGTGATTCTTTCAAGTAATCTCTCCATAGCTTTTTGTTGAAGACATCTGTTATCAATTTTATAAAATTTCCCAGTTCTTTTGTAACTGCCGGTATCAAAAACACGAGTATTATAATAAATCCAAGGAAGAATATGGATAAAGCTAGTATCTTTGAAATCCTGCTGGAAAACTTGAAATTCTTCTTGAAGAAGGCAACTATGGGTTTTAAAAGTATGACGTTGAAAATCGTTACGACGATAACGGTGAATATGTCCTTAAAAATTCCAAAAACTATCAGTAAAATGACAGTGTAAAGCGTTATGTAGAACAACGAAAGATTTTTTGTGTTGTCGAAAAATTTCAATTTTTCACCTCACCACCTATTCTGGAGGTTTCTAGAGTATTTTTCTTATCTCCTCAGGATCACACGTTTTTCCAGTGAACGACACTTTTTTCTGTCTTTTCAACATCCAATACTGCCCTCGTTAAGGACTTTTTGAAAAATACGACGTATCTTCGTCCACAATACCTAAGGGGCTGTAACCCGATGATTCGAAAGTTTCAACGTTGCTCGTACAGGTCTTTGTAACCTCTCTTGCAGAGTGTATCCCATCGTTCAGACAGACCATGACTCCCATGTTCCTCGCTTTCTCAGAGGCAGCCACCCCGGCAGAGAATAAAACGCTTCTTGGGTCGTCAGTTCCCAGTTCATTTATATCCTTCGTTGAAGCTGTTAAAAGGCAGACCCTCCTGATATATCCCTAACCATGGCGATAGTCCCACCAATTGCTATTATTACGACTTTCTCAAAGCACGTCACCCTCTTTTTACGGTCCTTTCCAACCAATCCAATAGATCCTTGTAGAAAGCATCCTTATACTCCGGATCTTCAAAGATCTCATGGTACGCACCCTCATATTCCAGTTTCTTCTTTTCAGTTCTTAGGTTTTCAAAAAATACCCTTGCCCCTTCAGGTGGTGTTATTCTATCCTTTGTTCCCACGATCAGAAGGACAGGGCAATCTATCTTATACGCTTCTTCCCTTGCCTTTTTCATTTCTTTGATCATCTCAACAGCTAATTTAACGGAGATCTTCCTGTGTACCATCGGATCTGATATGTATCTCTTCACAGCATCGCTATTTCTTGAAAGATCTTCTGGATCTATACCGTTGTCAAGTTGGAGCATGGGTACAAAGAGTGAAATAAAGGTAGCCGTTATAACGAGTGGAAGAGGAACACTTCGTGATAGGAAAAGAGCGGGAGACGATACAACGAGCCCCCTCAACCTTCTAGGAAATTCTTCTGCGTACCTTATAGCTATGAGCCCTCCAAGACTGTGACCAAAAAGTACAGGATTTTCAGATTCATCCACGTAATCGTTTATCACCCTGAAAACCTCTTTGAAGGTGAAGTGGCCTCTGATACCCGTACTCTCACCATGTCCCGGTAAATCGAAGAGAATTACCCTGAAACCGTTTTTCACCAACTCGTCTTTCAACCTCTCATACCTTCCAGAATGTTCCCCAAGTCCATGTACAACCACGACCGAACCTCTCTCAGAACTTCCATAGACCCTTTTGTGGATCAACGACTCACCTCCAGCGAGTTTTTCAACCTCTTAATAACTCTTTCCTTTCCGAGAGCTGGAACAAGCCTTATGAGCTCTGGCCCTTCTTCCCTTCCTGTTAGTACAATCCTGAGAGTCATGTAAAAATCTTTTGCCTTCACCTTCGCCTCTTTCACAACCCTTCTGAATGTCTCTACAATGTAACTTTCCTTCCATTCGATCTTTTCCAGTTCTTCCAGGAGTTTTTCAAAAGCTTCCTTTAAATCGCTGCGAATGAACGCGGGTTCCGGATCTTTAAAAAAGTACTCTACAAGGTATGGTAACTCTTCCAAAACTTCCAAACGATCTCTCACCATATCCAAAATTTCTGAAAAGTATTCTTCATCAGCTTGATAACCTGCCTTCTCGAGGAATGGCTTTGATATCTTCATAAGCTTTTCCAACTCCAGGTTTCTTATGTAGTGTGCGTTCATCCACCTGAGCTTTGTCGGATCGAATATCGCAGGGTTTTTACTCAGCCTATCAAGGCTGAAGGATTCTATCATCTCTTCCTTCGAAAGGATCTCTTTCCCTTCAGGATGGGACCATCCAAGTAGGACCAGATAATTCGACAGTGCCTGAGGGAGGTATCCTTTGTCCCGAAACTCCTCAACTGAGGTTGCTCCAAATCTCTTGCTCAGCTTCTTACCGTCTGGCCCTAGTATCATGGAAACGTGGGCAAATTTTGGGGGTTCTTTCTGCAAAGCCTCGTATATCGCAAGCTGTCTCAAGGTGTTGGATAGATGGTCATCTCCTCTTATAACATGTGTTATCTCCATCAGAGAGTCATCGACAACACAAGCGAAATTGTAGGTTGGAAGACCGTTACTTCTCAAAAGGACGAAATCTCCAATTGATCCCTCTTTGAAAACCACTTTGCCTTTAACGATATCCTCAAGAATGAATTCCTTCCTCGGCATCTTGAAGAAGACAGCAGGTCTCAGTCCCCTGCTTTCGTATTCTTTCTTTCTCTCAGGTGTCTCAAATTCCTTAAACATCTCTTCAGTGTAATGGGGCGCCTTTTTCTCCTTCAAAAGCCTTTCCCTGATCTTTTCGATTTCCTCAGGATAAGCATAAACGTAGTACGCCTTCCTTTTATTCACAAGGTACTCTGCTACTTCATGATATATATGGATTCTCTCGCTCTGTCTGTAGGGACCGTGCTCCCCTCCAACGTCGGGTCCTTCATCCCAATCGAGTCCAAGCCATTTAAGAGCTTCTATGAGTCTTTTCTCATATTCCTCTCTTGATCTTTCTATATCCGTATCTTCTATCCTCAAAATGAATTTTCCATTCTCTTTTCTCGCAAAAAGGTAGTTGAAAAGGGCAGTTCTTGCACCTCCCACATGGAGGAATCCAGTCGGGCTCGGTGCAAATCTAACCCTCACCACGTTAGCCACCACTCCTTTCCTTCGATAACCTGTTATAGCAATCTCTGCAAACTGCTATGTATTTCTCCATTCCTCCAACATCTATCTCCACATCCTCTCCCGCTATCTTATAAGATAGCGTTGCGTTGTATTCTCCACATACGTGACAGACCGCTTTCTTTTTCACAACAGTGTCTGCAAGCGCCATGAGTTTCGCCGTGGTTGGGAAAGGGTTCTGCTTGTAACTCAAATCGAGTCCAGCACAGAAAACGTCTATCCCCCCATCTATCAATTTTCTTACAATGTTCACAAGATTCTCTTCTATAAACTGAATTTCATCGATGAAGACGGCTTGAACATCATCTTCGATTTCCTTTTCTATTTCCTCGGCTCTACTTATGGGAATGGCTTCAACTCCGTTACCTGTATGGGTGGATACTATCGACCTTCCATAACGAGTATCCAGCGCTGGTTTGAACACCTTTATTTTCTTCCTCCCGAGCCTGTAAATCTCGATGTACGATAGAAGCTCAGTTGTTTTACCTGAGTACATGGGACCCGTTATGACGGTAAGCTTTCCAGACACGTTATCACCCTCTCAGAGTTCTTTTGAAGAAGATTAGAGTCCTTTCAAAGAGTTTTTTGAGCCACTTTTCAGAACTGAAGACATGATCTGCACCTTCCACACTCACGAGTTCAAAACCAAACTTTCTGGAGATCTCCTCACTGTGGGAAAAAGGAACTGTTTCATCGCCTGTTCCATGAATGATCATAACCTTCCCATGGTAATTTTTCAATTTGTCCCAGGCATCGAACGACAAAATAGATTCCAGGAAAGCCCTTCCTATAGAAAGTCCTCCGACATCCCACGTTTCGAAACTTTCATCAACTCTTCTCTCCTCAGCTTTTGACAGAAAAACTTCTCTGTTCTTGAGGGCAGGTGCCCACAGACAGATGGATTTAATCTCTTCCCCTTTCCTTTCAGCAAGGAGTGCTGCGACAACTCCTCCCATGCTGAGTCCCACGATTCCTATCCTTTTCTCATCGACCCAGTCAAGTTCTTTCACATAATCCAGCACGGTTTCAGCGTCTTCAAGCTCTGTGAATATCGTCATCTCCGAAAAATCAAGGTCACTGTTTCCCGAGCCTCTGAAGTCGAATCTTACAGAACCTATCCCCTCCCTTTCCAGAACCTTTGACATCCTTGCAAACATGAAGTGAGCTTCTATGTGATTCCCTGTGAACCCATGGAAGAACAAAACGACGGGACACTTCGCATCACCATCTGGCCTATGGATTATGGAGAATATTCGTCCTTTCTTGGTATCTATGAACAAAGCTTCCTTCATGAGATCACCTCCTATGGACACAGAAGTATTTTAGCATTCTATACCGTAAAAAAAGCCACCTCGCAAGGAGGTGGCAGTGATTTAAAGAATTCTTCAACTTTCACATTTTGACCATCCACATACCTTACATGACGTACATCCTTCCTGCTTCACGAGGGAATTCTTCGAAAGACATATGGGGCAATAAACGTTTCCTTCATCATCGATGTAGTAGCCTTCGTACCATTTCAGGTTGTTGGCCAGGATGAATTTTTCCCTATCGATCTCCTTCTCCTCTCTCACGGTTTCCCCCCATAGTTTTGCAAAGTCATCTATTGCTTTCTTTATCTCATCTGCCAGTCCTTTGACGTAATCCCCTCGAACCTTCGAGAGCTGTTCCAGTATCTCTTCTGAGGAAACTCCTGCTCTCAATGCGATCGATGCGAGTCTTCCTATAACTTCTGCCGTCTCTGTCCCGTTGGAGAGGAATATCTCAACGGCTTCTCCGGTATCATCGAAGGAAACTGTGATGTAGGTTGTTCCATCTCGTCTTCTGTACTTTCTGGTCACACTTCTCAGGGATTCCTTCCTTGGTTTTGGCCTTATCTTCAATTTATCATCGACAACGAAAAACTGAACAACGGGTGCCTCCTTAGTTTTTAACTTCTTTACTTTGGTTAGAACCTGAGTCTGTAACGAACCATCTCTGTAAACTGTGAGGCCTCTGACACATGTTTTCAAAGATTCAAGGTATACTCCCAGAACATCCTCGACGCTGTAATCTTTCGGCATATTTATCGTCTTTGAAATGTTGTTGTCAACGTACCTTTGGAAGGCATCCTGCATAAGGAGATGATCCATAGGATCTATGTCTAAAGCGACCACAAAGATTCTTTTTACATCCTCGGGTATGCCTTCTATATCTTTCAGAGAGCCTTTCTCGAGTAGAACCTTTTCTATCTTTTTCATCGTTTCTTCTCCAAGCTTTTCTTTCAACACCCTGTTGGTATAGAGTAGTGCCTCTTTACTCCCATCACTTCTGTGAATGTATCTTGTGTAGGCCAGAAGGAAATTTGGTTCAAGCCCGGACGATGTGTCAGCTATGTTCGAAATGGATCCTGTTGGTGCAACTGTAAGTACCGCGACGTTCCTTTTGTGATACTTGGATTCTTTCATAGCTTCTTTTATCTCATCATCGTAATCGCTCATGCCCATGGCGAAGGGGACGAAATTCTCCTCGTTTTTGTACCGGGAGATGTCGAACAATGGGAAATTTCCTTTTTCCTTTGCCAGATCTGAAGAGGTTTGATGTGCATTCAGGGAAATGAAAGCCATAAGGTTTGCACCGAAATTCCTGGCTTCTTCGGAATTGTACGGAATTTCCATTTTATACAGCAAGTCTGCAAAGCCCATTATTCCAAGCCCAAGTCTTCTACTTTTCTTCACCGCATCGTCTATCTTTTTGAGTGGGAACACGTTCACATCTATAACGTTGTCCAAAAATCTCACAGCGATTTTCACAACCTCTCTTAGTGAATCAAAATCGAATTCTTTTTTCTCATCGTCGAAGAACTTTGCAACATCTACGGAACCTAGATTGCACGCTTCGTAGTCTGCAAGACCTATCTCGCCACATGGATTTGTGGAGAATATCCTCTTGTGAGGATACAAGGGGTAGTACTTGTTCATCTCACCGAGAAATACAAGACCTGGATCTCCAGTCCTCCAAGCGTTTTCTGCTATCCTTTTGAAAATATCCCTCAACTTCACTCTCCGTTTTATATGACTTCTTGGATGTGACAGAAGAATCTCCCCATCTTCCTCGTATATCCTCAGGATTTCTTCCTTATCCATTGGTATACCAACAGATATGTTGAAGTACTTCAGGACGCTTTCACCCTCATTCTCTCTTTTCGCATCTATGAACTCTTCTATATCTGGATGATCTATGTTCAATATCCCCATGAGTGCCCCTCTTCTCCTGTAACCTTGCTCAACGACTGATATGGCGGTATTGAAAACATGCATAAACGATACAGGGCCAGATGCTTTTCCATGGGTTCCTGCAACGAAGCTTCCCTTGGGCCTCAGATTCGAAAAATTACTCCCTATACCTCCTCCCACCTTAGTTATCAGCGCGTATTCTTTAACGGCTTCGAATATCTCTTCTATACTGTCTCCTACAGGAACCACAAAACACGCTGATAGCATGTGAAGGTGATTTCTCATTTTAAAGATGGTTTCATAATCCTCCATAGTCATCTGGTCTATAGGCTTCCACAGAAGATTCGGATCCACACCGAGACCGGCGTTGAAAAGGGTTGGACTGTTTGGTATAAATACCCTGCTTTTCAAGAGTTTGAAAAACTTCTCCTCCCATTCCTTTATGAGATCGAGTTTGTTTTCAGCGTTTGTGTTCAAAATCTCCGCCGTTGCCACGACTCTTGCAACCCTTTGCGCAACATCTTCCCATTTAGTTTCCAAGAACTCCCCTTCGGGTGTTCTGAAAAAGTACCTTTCCCTCAAAATCCATTTGGCGTTTTCCGATGGCTCCAGATTCATGTACTTTTCCAACAGGCTTGAAAAGCTCATGGTGGATACCCCCTGATAACAATATAATGTGGTCTTGTTATAAAATTATCAATATATAGTACTATGGAATAGTTAGCGAAAAAATTATACAACAAAATCTGCGGGATTGATCGTTAAAATATGGGAAAAATAGGAAGAGATTTAGAGAGGATTGGGAAATTTTTCATGAGGAAGATACATGATATCACTGATCACCATGACAAAGACAACTGGAGGGGAGATCATGAAAGAGGATTTGAAGAGGGTGTATGAGGTCTTTCCGTGGAAAATGAGACCTGGTGAGAGGGAAGCCCACGTGAGGTTCAGGCATCTTGTTGAACTATTTAAAGAAATCGTCGATTTCCCAGAGAAAATTCACATTCTGGATATCGCGTCGGGAAGTGGTATAGCAGGAGTTGCTATGATGAAGGCTGCTGAAGAACGAAGAGTTGAAACATCACTTTGTGCCACGGACATCAGAGAGGACGACCTCAAATGGGTTCATAAGTGGGCAGATCTTGCAGGCGTATCGGGTGATGTAGAAACCATGGTCATCGATGCTTCAAAAGTGCATGAGATCGGTGAGATATTTGATATAGTGATTCTCTGGGGTAGCTCAACTCCTCACTTTTCCCCCGATCATCTTTTAAAAGTGTTTTCATCCGTAGCGCTGACTATTAAGGATACTGGGATATTTTTAGTTGAAGAAATCGATAGGACATTCAGAGTGTTTCTAACCAGAGGCTATAAGGAGTTTCTCATGGAAGGTGAAAACGCCGTCAGTTTTCACAGTGGATACGATCACACAACTTCAATGTTTATAAGGAAACTCTATAAACTTCCCGGGTTTGAATACGTTTCGGATATGAGAGTTAAGATGTGGGATACTCCCACAGTAGCAGCGTTCGGAAAAACTCTGTTCAGGAATGTAAAGATCGCTTGGTCCTACGAACATGGCGGAAAGGAATGTGGAGATGTGATCATTATGAAAGACCCCAGGAGGAACATAGCGAGTGAGATCGTTGAACTCAAATGATGTTTGGTTTTCAACCACTATTTTGATATAATTTTGCTATACAAAAAATTTAAAAAATATTAATATATGTAGAATACGGATAATCGATGGATGGTTGGAAAAATGGCTGGATTCCAGTAAGATGTTATGTCATTACATTTTCCCAGAACGAGGAGGAATGGCGATCGTGGATGTGGATTCCAACGATGAGCTCCATGAATTTCTTCGAGCTTACTCCTTGCAACAATTCTTCGATTGGAAGATAAGGCCTCTCTATGACTGGAAACCCCTCTATGCTCAGTGTATAGAATATTACCGAGAATGATTCTGTGTGTTTTGCCTTCCGCTCTCTTTACTTTGCTACTTGGTGAGCACGTGTAAACCATGTGTCATGGTATCCCGGTAGCAAGTTGCCGCCGTCATTTCGTCTTTGATTCATTATTATGTTGTCATCTTTTTAATAATCTTCAACTCAGGAATTTTATACTATATCAAATAGAAGGAGGTGTTACGATGATACTCATATTGGGTGTGTTTGAAGTTGAAGTCAAGCCCGCTTTTAAAGTGATCGAAACCTTAGAAACGGGTGAAGTCTTGGGTAGAATATACAGAAGAGGACTCATAGGAAGAAATGAAGTTCTGGTTACTTACGGTTTTGTTGGTAAAGTGGAAGCTTCTATGGTGACACAAGCATTTCTGGATAGATTCAAAATTGACAGCGTTATTTTCACAGGAGCAGGGGGATCCATATCACCGGAAGTGACTATAGGAGATGTTGTTATAGGAGACGTTTATGAAGAGCACGATTTGAACATAGCAAGGAGAAAAGCTCAGGAGATCCCAGGATCTCAGGAGATCCTTAATCTTCTTCTGGACCACCTCAAAGAACTGAAAGTTGGGAAAATCGTTAGTGGTGATATGTTCGTTCTTGGTGAGGAAAGAAGAAGAAAGCTGAGAGAGAGGACACACGGGATCTGTGTCGATATGGATTCGGCCGCTGTCGCGAAGGTGTGTTATGTGAACAAAAAACCATTCGTCGCCCTTAAAACCATTGTCGATGATTGTGGAAACAATGCTATAGAGGAATTTGAAAGGAATTATCAAAAACTCGCTTCGAAATCCTGCGAGCTTCTTTGCAGGTTCTTAGGGGAGTTCATCTTGGAATAAAACAAAAAGCCGGGCTCACCCGGCTCAGTTAACCAGACTCATACCCTCCAAAATAGCCTTCTTGTTTATATCTAAAAGATCCGCTTTCTTCCCTTTTAATTTTCTCTTCAAAGCCTCAAAAACAGTTTCCTTATCCACCACATCCGTTATGGCTATGTAAGCTCCCAACATAACCATGTTGGCAACCTTTAGGTTACCGAGCTTGTCCGCGATATCGTTCGCCGGCACCTTAATAACTTCTATATCCTTCCTCTTTGGTTCTCTGTCTATCACAGAAACGTTCATGAAAAGGAAACCTCTCTCCTTGAGATAAGGTTCGAATTTTAAGAGCGATGGTATGTTCATAACAACCACTTCTGTTGGGATATCTATGACTGGGGAAGCAACGGGCTCATCACTTATAACGACGGTACAGTTGGCTGTTCCTCCTCTCATCTCGGGACCATACGATGGAAGCCATGTCACGTGTTTCCCTTCTATCATCCCAGCTTCTGCTAGAACCTGCCCCATGAGCATGACGCCCTGACCACCGAATCCAGCTATTATCAATCCGTGATACATCACACATCACCTACCTTATCTACGAAGACTCCCAATGGGAATTCTTTCACCATATTCTCATCAAGCCATTTTTGAGCTTCAACAGGTGAGAGCCCCCAATTGGTTGGGCAAGTTGAGAGGATTTCAACAAGACCAAAACCTATGTTGTTTATTTGAGCGAGAAAAGCTTTTTTAATGTATTTCTTCGTCGTCATGACATCTTTTGGGCTCGTTACTTTCGTCCTTGCAAGAAACGCAACTCCCTTCATCTCTTTCAGCATCTCACACACATGTATGGGATATCCTTCCCTCTCGGGAGTCCTTCCATATGGTGATGTGGTTGTTTTCATTCCCAAAAGAGTGGTGGGAGCCATCTGACCACCTGTCATTCCGTAGACCGCGTTGTTTATGAAGATCGTTGTGATTCTCTCTCCTCTGTTCGCTGCGTGGACCATCTCTGCTGTTCCAATGGCTGCAAGATCTCCATCACCTTGATAAGTGAATATTACAAGATCAGGTCTTGCCCTCTTCATTCCTGTCGCAACAGCAGGGGCTCTTCCATGAGGAGCGACAGTTCCATCTATATCGAAGAATTCGTACGCGAAAACAGAACAGCCAACTGGTGCAATTATTATGGTTTTCTCTCTTATGTTCAACTCATCTACGATCTCTGCTATCAATCTGTGGACGATACCATGGTGGCACCCTGGACAATACGTAAACTCCCGCTTACTTAAAGATTCCGGCATTTTATGTGTGATAACAAAGTTCATGCTCATTACCTCCTCAGATACTTTTTTAAGTTCTCGAGGATCTCAACAGGTGTTGGCACAACCCCCGCCATTCTCCCATAGAATGGTGTTTCAACTTTCCCTTTGACGGCCAGCTTCACATCTTCCCACATTTGACCACTACTCATCTCGACTGTGAAAACTAGCTTGGCTCTTTCCGAAACTTCTGAGAGTCTGTCATAAGGAAATGGGAAGAGAGTTATGGGTCTGAAAAGACCTGCCTTTATTCCCTCTTCCCTTGCGAGTTTCACAACACTTTTCACTATCCTGCCAACCGTTCCATGGGCAACTATCACAACGTCCGCGTCCTCCATCATGAATTCTTCGTATCTAACCTCTTCCTTTTTCATCCTTTCATATTTTTCCTGAATCCTCCTGTTCATCTTTTCCAGACCATACGGATCTATGTTGAAGGAAGTGACTTTTCTTGGTGGCCTTCCCCTTGCGCCAGTCAGAGCCCAATCACTGTGATCTGGTATCTTAGAGGGGTCTATCGGGTCTGGAAAAGAAACAGGTTCCATCATCTGTCCCAACATACCATCTGCGAATATGAGAACGGGATTTCTGTATTTGTCTGCCAGATCGAATGCAAGTATGGTGAGTTCTACAGCCTCCTGAAGAGTTGATGGTGAGAGTACAAGAAGCCTGTAATCACCATGTCCTCCACCTTTGGTTGCCTGGAAATAATCACCTTGAGAAGGTTGGATATCTCCAAGGCCTGGCCCACCTCTCACAACATTGACAAAAACTGCTGGAAGCTCGGCGCAGGCCATGTAAGATATGCCTTCTTGCATCAAGCTGAAGCCAGGTGAAGATGTTGAAGTCATGACCCTCTTTCCTACAGATGAGGCACCATACATCATGTTGACAGTTGCAACTTCACTTTCGGCTTGAAGAAATACTCCTCCAACCTGAGGGAGTCTTCTTGCCATGTACTCTGTCAACTCGCTTTGAGGGGTTATAGGATAGCCAAAGTATATTCTGCAACCTGCTCTTATAGCTGCTTCTCCAATTGCCTCTGTTCCCTTAACCATTATTTTCTCACCCATTATTCTCAACCCCTCCTCGAACCTTTTCGGGAACCATCCGGTACACGGTTATACAAACATCAGGACACATCAGATAGCAGAAACCACATGCTATACATCCTTCGCCAACGTATTCAGCGGGATGGTATCCCTTAGAATTGAATTTCTTTGAGAATCTCAGGACCTTCGTGGGACAAGCATTTATACACAAACCACACCCTTTGCATCTTTCTTGGTCTATTTCAACCTTTCCCAACGTTTTCGGCATCTTCCCCCTCCTCACCAGAAAGCGATTTTTAAATACCTCTTGAGAATGAAGACAGGAAACTTCCCTTCGAACTCTCCTAAAAACTCCGGAACAGCCGTAAAGGCAACCGGTATTTTTAAAATCTCCGAAACTTTCTCAAGGATCTTTTCTCCTTCCTCTATTATTTCGGGTGTTGTTTCTTCTTGGAGGTTGGTGTTGTTCACGAGAAAATCTACCTTGATCCTTCCTCTTTTCGAAAGTCGCGCCACATAGTCTACGATTTCCTCTGGTGTCTGCGTGAAGGGTCTTCGAGTGTTTACAACGAAATAAAAATAGGTGTTCATCACGTGATCCTTCATGTACCCCACAACTGCAACACCATCTTCCTCACCGCCTATATCTAAGACTGTGGTGTACTCAGGATTTTGAAGGTAACCGAAGACCGCTGGGAGGACAATCGGAGTATCCGCATACTTCAAATTACTCCTTGGAAACACCGGTACTATTCCATATTCGTTCAAAAGCTCTTCTTCATCTCTTGATCTGAAATAAGGTGAGACAAAATCTAGATCTGCTAATGCAACTTTTTTTCCTTTTTTGACCTCCTTTATGGCAAAATTCAGAGCAATCTCTGTTTTACCACTTCCGAAGGGTCCGATGAATGCATGATTCTTTTTCACAGCTTTACCTCCTCTGAGTACTTCTTAGCGATCTCCTCTCCTCTCAGAACTCTCAAAACGCCGTGGGCTAATGCTTCTTCCTCTTCCCCTCCAGGAAAGACCATAACTGGCCCCAGGAACGATACTTTCTCTTTTATCCAGGGAACTAAAAATTCTTCATCGTAAGCCAAGCCTCCTGTTAGAACGATCGCATCGACTTCTCCCTTCAAAGCCACCGCCATTTTGCCAATCCATTTAACTATTTGATAAGCCATAGCCCTGTAGACTAATTCTGCTTCCTTGTCCCCTTTTCTTATCCTTTCCTGGATCTCCTTGGCATCGTTTGTTCCAAGGTAAGCTACCAATCCCCCCTTTCCTTTTATCTTCTTTTTCATCTCTTCCAAAGTGTACTTTCCAGAATAGCAAAGATCTATGAGTTGGGTCAAAGGCAAAGTACCGCTCCTCTCCGGGGTAAAAGGGCCATCACCATCAAGCGCATTGTTAACATCAATAACCCTTCCTTTCCTATGAGCACCTATGGATATGCCACCACCCATGTGGGCTACGACCAAGTTCACCTCTTCGTACTTTTTCCCAAGTTTCGATGCGGCTTTCCTTGCGACTGCCTTTTGGTTTAGAGCGTGGAATATGGATTTTCTTTCAAAGTCAGGATGTCCGCTGAGTCTTGCAACATCTATCATCTCGTCAACAACCACAGGATCCACAATATAAGCTTTTATACCAGCCTTATCTGCTATCTCCTTGGCCAATATCGCACCAAGATTTGACGCGTGTTCTCCAAAACGGGCTTCTCTTAGATCCAGCAGCATCAATTCATCCACTTCGTATGTACCACTTGGAATTGGTCTTACAAGCCCACCTCTTCCAACAACCGCGCTGAAATCTCTAGGAGAGTAACCAGCTTCCTTCAAGAATGCCATTATCACCTTCTTTCTGAAATCCTTTTGATCTACAATTCGTTCAAAACGTGATAATTCCTCGGTTTTATGGTATAGAGTTTTCGATACAACGCATTTTTCGTCCTCAAATATTGCAAGTTTCGTCGAGGTAGATCCAGGGTTTATAACCAATATTCTGAACACATTCGATCACTCTCCTCAAGTCATCAAAGAAGAGAGGGCTATGGAGTAGAGCTTTGATTCATCTGAATCTGCTCTTGATGTGAGAACAACGGGAACCTTTGCTCCCAGAATGACAGATGCAACTTTTGCTCCTGCAAGGAATATCAAAGCTTTGTAAAGGATGTTCCCGGCTTCTATGTCCGGTGTAACGATGATATCGGCCTTCCCCGCAACAGGACTCTCTATTCCTTTGTGTTTTGCCGCTTCCTCGGATACAACATTATCGAGAGCGAACGGGCCATCTACAATGCATCCTTTTATCTGTCCTCTTTGATTCATCTTTGAAAGTATCGCGGCATCAAGTGTTGCTGGCATCTTTGGATTCACAACTTCCACAGCTCCCACAACTGCGACTTTCGGAAGCTCTATTCCCAAAACTTTTGCCACACTCACGGAATGTTCTATTATATGTACTTTCTGCTCCAAAGTCGGTGCGATCAACATGCCAGCATCGGAAATTATCAGGAGCCTGTCAAAATTCGGGATCTCAAAGACACTGACCATTGCCATGACCTTCCCCGTTCTAAGTCCGTATTCTTCAGCAAGTACTGTTCTCATTAGATCTCCTGTCTTTATCTTTCCCTTCATCAGAAAGTCCCCTTGACCTTTTGAAACCATCTCTACAGCTTTCTTGGCAGCTTCCAGCTCATTCTCAGCTTCGACTATCTCGTAATCTTTCAGATCCAGTCCCATGACTTCTGCTTCTTTCTCCATTTTCTCCCTGTTTCCAACGAGTACGGGATCAGCGATTTCTGCTTTTCTAGCTTCACTCACCGCCTTGAGAACGACATGATCCTCTGCTGCTGCCACGACGAGTTTTTTCCCTTTTCCCTTGGCCATGTCCACCAATTCTGCAAGGTGTCTGACCATCATCTCTCACCCCCAAATTTTTTCGGATTTTCTTCTCCCTTCAGTGCTCTCAACGCTCCCAGTGCTAGGGCTTCCATTTCGTACTCACCGGGGACGACAAAGACAGGAGCAAACCTATAAATATAAACCTTTATTCTGTTGATGAAATCGGAGTTGTTGGCCATTCCCCCCGTCAAAACGATGGCGTCCACGTTTCCTCCAAGGACGGCGCACATTCCTCCTATCTCCTTGGATATTTGATACGCCATAGCTTCAACGACAAGATTCGCTCCTTCATCGTTTTTGGCCATTTCAAGAGCTTTTCTGAGATCGTTTGTCCCAAGGTAGGCGATTAAACCTCCTTTTCCAACGAAGCGTCTTTTCAATTCCTTTTTCGCGTATTTCCCGGAGTAGGAAAGTTTCACAACATCCCCAACAGGGAGTTCTCCTGTTCTTTCTGGGCTGAAAGGTCCTTCATCGTTCGCGTTGTTGACATCTATCATCTTTCCTCTGTCGTGAGCAGAAACGCTGATACCCCCACCAAGATGCGCTATAACCATCTTCAATTCCTCGTATTTTCTCCCAAGTTCTTTTGCGATCTTTCTTGCAACGGCTTTGGTGTTGAGAGCATGCGAAAGACTCTTTCTTTCTATGTCTGGTATACCCGAAAATCTGGCCTCTGGTATCATCTCATCCACAGATATTGGATCCGTTATGTAGACAGGGATAGAATGAGGTTCCCCAAGTTCATACGCTATTACCGCCGCAAGATTCGAGGCGTGCTCAACCGGCGTTTCGTATTTTAGATAGTTCACCATCACCTCATCTACCTCGTACGTTCCACTCTCAAGTGGAGGAAGTATACCACCCCTTGCCGCAATGGCATCAAAATCTGATATTTCATATCCTGCTTCGTTCAAAGCTCTTATTACCTCCCTTCTTCTCATCGGTTCCTGATCCATCAAAGAATCGTATTTAGATAACTCCTCAGGATCATGATTGACCTTTTTGTTGTATACACACATTTCATCCTCGAAAATGGCTATTTTAGTCGATGTCGAGCCAGGGTTTATGACGAGTATTCTGTACATACTCTGACGGCTTGAAGCCCTTCCTCCTTTCTCAAACAGTTTTCACCTCTTTCATTTTCTCTTCATAGATCTCCACAACTTCTCTCAATCTCCTCACACCTTCAACGATCTTTTCCTCTGGTGGCAGGCAGAACGAGAGTCTCATCGCGGAACACTTTACAGCTTTGACCCTGAAGGCTTTTCCAGGAACGTAGAATATCTTCTTCTTGATAGCTATATCGAACATCTTCATGGTATCGTACTGCTCAGGAAGAGTGAACCATATGAATAATCCTCCTTCGGGTTTTGACCATTTAACACCTTTCATATGACCGAAGTTCTCTTCCAAAGCTTTCAACATAGTGTTTTTCTTTCTTCTGTAAAGATCTATCGATGGTTTTATCTTTTCGAGGATATCGTACCTCTGTAGGAATCTTGCTGTCATCCTTTGAGTGAGGGCTGGGCTGCACAGATCTGCCGCTTGCTTTGCCAGGACTATCTTTCTCACTATCTTCTCATGCGCAATAACAGCACCTATCCTAAGACCAGGCGCTAATATTTTACTGAAAGTGTTCAAAAGTATAACTCTATCGGGTCCTCCTATTTTGAAAATCGGATCTATAGGCTCTCCTTCGAATCTTAAAGCTCCATAAGGATCGTCTTCAATTATCAGAAAATCATATTTTTCTGCCAATTCAACGAGTCTTTTTCTCTTTTCAAGAGACATCGTGACACCAGCAGGATTGTGAAAATTTGGTACAACGTATATGAACTTCAACATGTTAAGCTGTCCCAACGACTCCAACTCCTTAAGCTTTCTCTCGATGTAATCCAGATTGGTTCCATCGTCTTCAATCGGTGCAGCTATAAACCTTGGGAATCTGGTTGAGAAAGCATTCAAAGCTCCTAGGTAAACGGGATCGTCCACGATGCAATAACTTCTGCTGTCAAGGAAAATCTTGCTTATCAAATCCAGAGCTTGTTGAGAACCTACGGTTATGATAACATTATCTTCTGTCAATCCCTTTATTCCATAGACTCTATTCAGGAGTTTCAAAATCTCTGCCTTTAGCTCTGGATCTCCTTCCGTTGTAGAGTATTGTAAAACATATTTGTATTCTTTCTCTATAACCTCCTTTGCTATTTCTGCTAGTTCTTCTTTCGGAAATGTTTCAGGATCCGGAGCGCCACCACCAAACGATATAGCATCCTGAGAACCAGCGTATTTTAAAAGTTCTCTTATGAGAGAGGACTTCAAGTTCCTTCCAAGATAAGAGAGCTTTTCATGAAGTATCTCATCAGTCATTTCATCACCTCCATATCATTATTAGCAAATTCGTGCCATTGTAACTTTAACATAAAAAAGGCGAAATCAGACTGCTTTATTTTGCAATTTGAAAAAAATTGCATGCAAAAACTTTCATTCCTCCTGAAGACTCTTCTTTAGAGCTAGAACCAACATCCTGGCATCTTCGTCGTCGTAGGTATCTTTCTCTTCCAATTCTTCAAAAACCCTTTCAGGGTCTAGATTAGCTTCCTCTATCGATATACCTTCCATCCTTTCACTCTCATTCTCCAGAAGTTCTTTTGCTCTTTCAATAACTTTATCTTCATCAAACTCTTCGGTTTCTTCTTCTCTTCCAATTTTTTCGAAAGCTTTCCGCACTTCGTGTATTTCCGTTCTTTCGGTCTTTTCACTTTCCATTTCACCTTCTTTTTCAGCTAGCTCCATAGAGATCTCTTCTTTAGTCTCTTCCGTTTCACCTTCACTTTCTGAGCTCATAGGTTGTACCAACTCTTCCACGGCCTCTATCTCCTTCCTCATTATCTCCTCGAACGGTACCTCAACTACCCCTTCAGATGCTTTTTGAGGAGTTTCAGGTACTTCCACTGGAGCTGCCTCCTTTGGTTGTTCCGTTTGCTTTGCGAGTTTTGTAAGTTCTCTCAACTTCATTATCTTCAATTCGATGAGAAAGAGTGAGACGAAAACCACTATAGATATTCCAAGGGGAAGAAGAATACTTTTGAAATTTCTTTTCTTTTCAACAGTAGTTTCTGTAGCTTGAGGTGTTTCTTGAGGGATTTTAAGCCATTTTTTCCATTCCTCTTCCGGCATACCTTTTTCTATAACTTTCAACATTTGCTGAGCAACTTCGTTGTCTTTGTAAAGAGAAAGGTATGTTTTGGCCTTTTGAAAATCTTTCACCATGAAAGCGCATATTCCCATTCTGAGTTTCAAATAAGGATCGGTTTGTTCGATAGTTGGATCCAATTCTAGGGCCTTTTCAAACCATTCTAAGGCTTCTTTGTAATTTCCAAGAGTATAAGCGTTCATCCCCGCTGAATAATAGTCCATACCGTTTTGGGAGAAAACAGAGATTGATAACGCCAGCAGAAGAATCAGCGAGCATATTTTCATTAGAGATCACCTCATCCGGTACAGGCTGAGGGAGAAACCATCCTTCTCCTTAAAGACTATGTAGAGATTCTTTCCTTCTCCAAACGCGTCCACTATCTCCTTGTCGAAGATCTGTACCTTCCCCGGGAGTTTTCTAGTTTTCATATTGAGAACTATCAAACTTCTATCTCCCAGTATCACCAGGTTGTCTCCAAGCTTCACCATCTTGTCGTTTCCCATCCACCCCTCGCCGATGATCTGATACTCCCCATCTTTATAGACTATTAGATAATGATCTTTGGTCAATATGTAATACTCTCCATTTATCCTCAGACAATCCAGAAACTCAACGTTGTATTTGTCCCTCCCAACAGCACTTTTGAGGATTCTCTCTTTCAAGGTATCTTTTTCAAAATACACTATTTCCTGATCTGTGATCAGCAGGTATCCATTCTCCACGGGTACGAGCTTTGCGAAGTATCCCGGTACCGTTATCAGTTTTTTCTTGGTGTTTTCTCTGAGAACATAAAGGCTTATTCCTTCTATACCTCTTGTTGCGATCAAGGATCTATTTTTCGCTATGAGGACATCTTCCACGTTATCCGGCAGATCCACACTCTCCCCCTCTCTAACTCCTATCTCATCGATAAATATTCTTCTGCCGTTCAAGATCAGGCTGATGGTATCATCAAGACGCTTCAAAAAGCCGCCTCTGCCTCTCATCAACAAGGTGTTCCAGTTTCTCAATCCTTCTTCGGTTAAGAAGTAAGGTTCTCCTCCCAGGATTCCTCCCCCAAAATAACTCTTAAACCTCATGGATCCAACCTCTGAGAATATCTCAGTGGAGTAATAACCTTCTGGCAGTTCATACTTTCTCATTTTTTCCTTCTTTTCGATCTTTACAATCTTTGGTTTCTCTTCTTCCTTAACACCGGTTCCTTCCCTCTCCACCACTTCAACCGGCAGGTACTCGGGGTATGTTTCCTCTTTGAAGCCTTCGAATTTCGGTGGAGTATATGATAAGAAATTCTTTATTCTGTTCAAGACTTCTTCTTTAGTATATATATCCAGAAAAGAAGCGTGATATGTTTCATGCTTGAAAGGATAATCCTTGAAATCATCGGTTTTAGTGATCCCATCTCCCCTTCCCAGAATCAACTCCGGGTAAAATCTTGCAAGTTGCGTGTTTGAAAAATCTATATCGAAGGGAGGAACATCACCGGAAATCAAAAGCAAGTTCTCTTTCTTAAAACTCAGATTCCTCAACCCCTTCACAATCTCAGAATCTGGTAGAAGATCGCGGTAGTATATGTTAACAGCTTCTAGGTAGTTGAAAATGAAGACGGAAGCGGATTCCGCCATTCTCTCAGGGATTCCGAATATTTCCGCCACGATCTTTGGATCCTTGTTGTAGAAAGCCGCTCCGAAAAAGAGAGGATTAACGATGTTGTTACCTTTAACGGGTGTGGAGATCAGAACGATCTTTCTGAAGTTTTTCACATCTGGATGGTTCTTCAAAAGAGTCAGAACGATCAATCCTCCTATTCCATGCGCAATAACGTCGAAAGTGTATTTATCGTATTTTTTCAGTTCCTCATAGAGTCTTTCACTTTCGAAGAGGACGTAACTCGCTCTACCGGATTTTTTGAACTCATCGTACATTTGATTGTACAGAAGGGATCTTGAATCGATCAAAGGGTACCTATAAAGTGCGATCGTTCTATCTGGGAACACACCTTCCCAGAAATTGACCCCTATCTCATGCATTTCACCCCTGAACGTTGGATCTTCACCAGGAACTATTAGTATAGCCGGTGCTGAGGATTTCGGAGCTTCTTTTATCACACTTATCCCTAGCTCCTGCTTTTTGGGAACCTTTGCCACTATTCCTATGACGGATGTATGAAACGAAGAAACCTCAACGTAATACCCCTTATCATCTTTTTTAATCTGAGAACCTGGAAACACCCTATAGTGATCCCCTGATTTTGGAATGTAAGCAAGGGCCAGATTGTTGTATTCGGGCCCGTAGTAATATTGCGCAGGAAAGTAGTATCTGAATTTCAAAGGCTTCAATGCGAACTCATCAACGTTGTCCGAAGGTCTAACAGAGTAGAACTCAGAGATAAAAGGGCCTAGTCTCCTGTAAGCATTTGCTGTATCACCTTGTATTCTCTCTATTCTGAACTCCTTCTTTCTCCCGAAGGCACCTGGTGGTATATCCACAACAAGATACCTAACGGTGGCACGGCTCCATTCCTCCGCTTTGACCTCAACTTTCTCAGGTTGCTTCAGGAATAGAAAGAGGATGAGCAAGCCACCGATGATCCCACCCGATATGGAGATTAAGAGAATCTTCCTCCTGAGGATCCTTTTAAATATGGATTTGAACCTGTCGATAATCATTTTCTCATAATGGCCTCTTTCACATCCTTGAGGAACTCATATGTCTTCCTGAAGCCCAAACGCAGAAGCTCCAGTGATGTCTCTTCATAGATCTCATCGGCCATTTTCCGAGATTTTTCAACTCCCACGAGTTTTATTAAGGTCTTTTTATTGATATCTTTCCCCACATCCTTTCCTACAAGGTTCGGATCACCCTCAACGTCTTTGAGATCGTCGAAGATCTGGAATGCCACACCAAAGGCTCTTCCCAATTTCTTCAAGGTCTCTTTCAAACTCATTTCATTTGCAACTATCGCGGGGGCAGAGAAGGAAAAACCGAAAAGAGCACCTGTTTTGAGCTCGTACATTTTCAAAACGTTTTCCTCTGTTACGTTCTCACAATTTTCATATTCCACATCCGCGGATTCCCCCAGGAGAAGATCAAATGCGGTTTCGGAGAACTCCCTCATCAGTATGGGGTTCATCGTTCTGGAAAGGATGGAGAAGGACAGGAAAAAGAGGCCATCTCCCGCCAACACAGCGATGTTCTCTCCAAAGACTCTGTGGCAGGCAGGTTTTCCTCTTCTCATATTTGCATCATCTATCGCTGGTAAATCGTCGTGTATCAGTGAAGCCGTATGGAGGAGTTCAACCGCCACAGCAATATCCATTACTATCTCTTGCGATAACCTCAAATCACTGGATACGGAGAAGATGATGTTAGGTCTCAATCTTTTTCCGCCGGCTGTTAAAGCATATTCCATGGCTTTCTCCACAGCCAAATTCAACCTTTTCGGTATTGTCTCCCGCAGTTTTCCCTCAAAGAGCTCATTCATCCTTCTTTCCCTCATCCTCTTTCCTACGATTTTCCAGCATTCGTCTGAACATGTCGATATCCATGTTCTTCACGAACTTTTTGAATTCCTTCTCCTCACTCTCGGTGGGTATCTCCAGTTCCACAGAGTGTTCGTTTATTATCTCGTTCGTAACGTAAATCGGTATTCCTTTTTTAACGGCCAGAACAAGGGAGTCGGAAGGCCTCGCATCGATCTCTAGAAAAGCCGCTTCTTCATCTTCTCCTTCCTCAACATCGATGTACGTTAAATCCTTTATAACGATCGTTGCGTAGAACGTGTTATCTTTGACCGAATGTATTATCACCCTTTCTATCTTCGCATCCAGAGATTCCAGAACGCTGAATATGAGATCATGAGTTAAAGGCCTTGGAAACTCCATCCCTTCCAACGCCATTGCGAGTGCATACGCTTCACAGGCTCCAATCCAGATGGGGACCACCTTGTTCGTACCCTCTATTCCCAAAATAACAACTGGTGTGTTGTTTATCCTGTCTAAAACCAACGCTTTCACCCAGGCTTTTCTCACAATGAGCACCTCCTGAACGATCTACCACAAAAAGATTATACTATCTATTGAGAAAAAAAGGAGGGTGACAATATGGAAATATACCTTGCTACAATTAACCATCATAAATTCGAAGAAATCAGGAGAATAACACCACCCTGGGTGGAACTCATGCTTCCAGAGAAAAAGATAGAGGTACTGGAGGATGGTGAAACTTTTATCGAAAACGCCCTGAAAAAAGCGTTGATTTATGGAGACAATCTAAAGAAACCTGTTTTAGCTGATGACTCTGGACTCGTTATAGAATCGCTTGGAGGTTTCCCCGGTGTTCTATCTGCCCGATTCATGGAGGGTGAGAGCTATGAAAAGAAAATGAGAGAGATACTGAAAATGCTGGAAGGAAAAGATAGAAAAGCTTCCTTCGTGTGCTCAGCTGTCTTCTACGATCCTCTCACAAAACTTTTGATAGGAGTGGAGGAAAAGGTGATGGGTAGGATCACAGAGGAAATAAGAGGGAATGGGGGATTTGGGTATGATCCGATATTTCTCCCAGAAGGACACGATAAAACCTTTGGAGAGGATCCGGGTGTAAAAGAAAAGTTGAGCCATAGGTCAAAAGCCTTCAAGAAGCTTTTTTCTCTACTCGAGAGGATCTTAGATAAATCAGCAGGATGATACCTATCACTATAAAAACCAAACTGATGATCTTGGCTACCCTGTAGTTTCCAAGCATCAAACTATCAACCCTCAAACCTTCTATGAAGAACCTTCCAATTGAATAGAGTATGAGATACAGGGCTGTTACCTCTCCGAATCCTTTTCTGTATTTTCTATAGTACACGGTCAGAGCATAAAAAACGAAAAGATCCCATAGGGATTCATAAAGGAAAGTGGGATGAAAGAAATCCTGATTTCTGAATTCCATAGGCCTGAACTTCTCGGGAACAAACATCTTCCATGGAAGATTCGTTGGAATTCCAAAAGCTTCGTAATTGAAGAAATTTCCCCACCTTCCGATTGCCTGACCCAGAGGAAGCACCCCTGTGAAAATATCGAGTCCTTGAAGGAAGGTGAAAGATACGTTCTTCTTCAACCTCGTGTACAGAAAACCTGTGAGGATGGCAGCTATGATGGCTCCATGTATGGCGAGCCCTCCATGCCATATCTTGAATATTTCGGAGAAATTTTTAGAATAGTAATCCCATCTGAACACAACGTAATAGATTCGAGCTCCTATAACACCAGCTATAATCCCGTACACCAAAACTTCATCGAGATGCTCGGGATTCACACCCTCTTTTTCTGCTCTTTTCCTTGCGATGTAGTAGGACAAAAAGATCCCCGTTATGATCAAAACAGAATACCATCTTATCTCTAGTCTACCAATTCTCACAATGTAATTTTTCAAGATCAACCTGCCCGCGAAAACCTCTCTTAAGAAGAAAAACATCAGAACGATAATTGTTATTGCCAATAGAACGATGAGAATTTTTTTCATCCTTTGTCTTCCCTCCAGATGCGTTTTGCCAGATCTTTAACCTTGAAAGAAGTCACAACTATGTGCCCACTGTCCAGAATGATCGCCGATTTTGCCTGCCTTCCATAAGTTATGTTAATCACCTTGTTGTGGTATTGCGCCGTATCCTTCACTTTTCTTGCAAAAGAGCTCGAGACAGGCACAACGGCAATCACACGATCGCCTGGAATGAAGGCTTTTCTGCTGAGAGATACGAATCCCACACTTTCACCTCACATCATTTATGAGGTTTGTATTCTTTCAAAACCATGGTGTAAGATACGTTGCCACTCTCGTCGTAGACGACCACTTCCAGAGGAACTGGGAAATCTGGATCTATGGTCATCATGAACCCTTTCTTCTTGGTGTTGTCATAGTAGTAAGTTTCGTATCCTGTTCTTCCGCATACTTTCTTTTTCTTTCCCACTTCTATGTATCCCATATTGTAGAGGCTCATTTTCTCCCCCTCATAGAATTCGAGTTGTTCGTAGATCGGCATGATCATTCCAAAGTATGGTATACCAAAGAAAGCGCCGATCCCCCAGAGCTCCACGATACTTCCCCAGGCTTGACCGAAATCCGCAAGATCCGATGTCGGTACCACCGTTTCGAAGCTGACGAAGATCTTCGATTTTCCTTCTCCAAGGTTCGTAACATCCACCGTCGTTAGGGAAGTCCTCATCTCGGAATCTTTCCTCACTGAAACTTCAAAGACGTATTTCCCAGGTTCTTGAAAGCCTTTCGGCATCCATGCAAAGGATATCGCAACGAGTCCCAAGAGTATCATAACCAGAGATCTTTTCATATACATCCCTCCTCAAGAGATCGCTTGTTTTCTTATTATAACATTCCCGCCTCTAAGATCCATTCCTTTTAAGGAATCGGGATGCAGCGGCGATCAGTTGCTCTCCTCTAAAGGAGGGGAGCTTGCTCCACCGACCTGATAGTGGGGAGCATTGGGCTGGCTGACAAGCAACCCCTTGAGGTTCTCTTCCTGAGTCTTTGACAGAATTCTAAGCGCTATATTGATCGCCCCAACTACATCCGCTTGCTCTCCGTATCCACAGCTCTGGCAAACGAATTTCTCTCCATGGCTAGGACGATTGTCTTTCAAGATAAAACCACAGACAAGGCATGTTTGAAAAGTGTAGCACGGTAGGTGATGCGATTGGAACGAATCTTGGTGAGAACCTAAAGCGTACTCGCCAAACAAAGCCACAAACACTCGAAGAAACCACATAGACTAATCGTCAAAGAACACGTGTGCGTTCAAAGCTATTTGCACAAGATAACGAAAAGCTGCATCGTATACCGCTTGGGAAATTAGTGTGGTTAATCAAATACAAAGCTCAGGAATATGGCATTGAAGTTGTTACAGTCGATGAAGCGTATACTTCTCAAACATGTTCTATATGTGGCTCCAAGAGCAAATCCTCGCGCAAGCATCGTGGATTGCATGTTTGTAAGAGCTGCGGCAGAGTTTTGAACATAGGAATCCCATCTCCTTTAGAGGATTGGGAGAAGATCAAATAATCAGCAGTTTTGATAGAATAAATTAGCAGAAGATAACGAAGAGGGATGTGAAGAATATGAGACAATTTTTGATGGTGATACTTTTATTATTGGTCGTTTCCTGTGATCTAAACATATTACCCCCAAGCATATCGGTTGTGTCATCGGGAGATCACATCGTGGGGAGGTTGTGTTGCATCTCAGTCAGAGTCACCAAAGGTGGTTTCCCACTTTCGAAAAAAACTGTCAAGTTTCAAAAATTGGCTGGTTCTCGCTGGAAAGATCTGGAAGATGAGATCTCAGGGCAAAATGTTGTCAGTACGGATTCGGATGGCATAGCCTCTATTGGCGTTGTATTTGAAGAGCCAGGAACATACACTATCAGAGCCATTTTATTACCTGAAAATATCGTCAAGGTGTTCAACGTTCATGTTGATCCCGTGAAATGGATGTTTCTCATGTGGTTCGCTGCCGATAATAATCTTTATGAGTATGCGGTGAACGATTTAAAAGAGATGGAAAGAATACAAGGAGATTTCTCCTTAAGGATAGTTTTCGATACACCCTTCGATACCGAGCTATGCTACCTGGATGATCGAAGTCAGTTGGTTTGTAAAGATATCGAAGAAATGAACTCGGGTGATGGTGATATTTTGAAGATGGAATTGATGAAGGTGTTATCTGTTTCATCGGAGTACCATGGGCTTGTGATATGGAACCATGGAAACGCATGGATATACGATAGCCTTTATGAAAGAATTGTTTCCCTGGATGATGCGTCGAATGATGCCCTCACAACCAGGGAATTGAAAGAAGCCGTAGAAGAAGCGTTAGAAACATCGAATGTGGGCAGACTTAACATCCTGGGAATGGATGCGTGTCTTATGGGTTCTTTGGAAGTTTTATATGAACTGAAAGATGTGGCCGATTACATCGTTGCATCCGCATCATCTGAACCGGTGGAAGGATGGAACTACAGGTTTTTGGAGATGACATCTTACCTGGATTCCTACAACTTATGCGAGAAAATCGTGGATTATTACTTCGAGGATCTTCCAGATGGGGAAGAAATAACCCTCGCTGTCTTTGACACCAGCAAAGTCGATCAGTTCATAGAGAACTTCAACATTCTCTCTTTAAAGATTTTAGAGCTTTTCGACGAAGATCCTGGTTTCAAAAAGCGCTTTGAATCTTACCAGGAAAACTTGAGGATTTATTCTATATCTCCAGAAGGCACAGAGAGAGTGCTCGTAGACCTTGGTGAACTTTTAGAATTCT
>Ga0209410_1000008_pt1 | contig 101615 bp, 122 predicted proteins | sample Mar14436cmmetaG_FD_184135 | JGI IMG/M metagenome (GOLD analysis project Ga0209410, IMG submission 184135) | Marine hydrothermal vent microbial communities from Guaymas Basin, Gulf of California to study Microbial Dark Matter (Phase II) - Marker... ... | reverse complement strand
CCCAAGCCCCGCAGTATCCCCGGCAGTCCCACGGTTAAGCCGTGGGATTTAACCGGGGACTTACGGGGCCGGCTACGGACGCTTTAGGCCCAATAATCGCCCCGACCACTCGAGGAGCTGGTTTTACCGCGGCGGCTGGCACCAGCCTTGCCCTCCCCTTTCTAAGCCCGGCTGTTTACACCGGGCCACAGCCACCCGTTAGGGCGGCACTCGGGGTGACCCCGTCGCGGTTTCCCGCATTGCGGAGGTTTCGCGCCTGCTGCGCCCCGTAGGGCCTGGGGCCTTGTCTCAGTCCCCATCTCCGGGCTCCCGCTCTCACGGCCCGTACCGATTATCGGCTTGGTGGGCCGTTACCCCACCAACTACCTAATCGGCCGTGGCCCCATCCTCGGGCGGTACCGGCGGGCATGGCGCCGGGACCTTTTCGGTGGAGAACCATTCCAGGCCTCTCCACCTATGGGGGATTAGCCTCAGTTTCGGGGTGCCACAGTTTTTTATTTAATTGCTGTGGCGCTTTCCCGAGGTTATCCCCCTCCCGAGGGTAGGTTAGCCACGTGTTACTGAGCCGTCCGCCGCGCCCCGCCGTAGCCCGGGGCGCTCGACTCGCATGGCTTAGTCCCACCCCGATAGCGGTCGGGTCCGGCAGGATCAACCGGTGTTGAGGGGTGGCCGCAAGGCCTTTTATGGGGTCGGCTCGCTTTTTCGGGGTTTGCTGGGCTTACATCAGATCTAAGCTTCCGGGTGTTTCCCCGGTTTGCTTAGATCTTCATTAAAAGTATTTTCCCGCAGCTGGAGGACGATCCTTCACTCATGACGGGTTTTACCCGCTGTCTGGGTCGACGCCATCGCCGGTTAGCTGCGGGTTTCCGCAAGATTAAGTAAGGTTTCTTGTCTTCGTATAAATATTTCGGTGTAAGGTAATTTATTTCTGTCGCTAATATATAGCTTTCCTATTAAATAGTAAATGGATGGGCTAAAAAATTTTCGGTAGTGTTTTTCATATAAGTATTTAGTTTCTAGATGATATGGGTAAGGAAGTAATTGTATTAAGAGCTTGATGTAAAAGGTGTTTGAGCAATCATGGTTGGTTTGTTGGTGGACCCGCCGGGATTTGAACCCGGGGCCTCCGCCTTGCGAAGGCGGCGCTCTACCAGACTGAGCTACGGGCCCGGGATATTGATGCCAATTTTAAACTGGTGGTTCTAAATAGTATCTGTTTTTCACTATTATGTTGATGTGGGGCCCGGGCCGGGAGTTTCGCACCTGGGTGAGGTGTATCGAACCCGGCTCAGGGGCTCCACAGGCCCCCAGGATGACCGCTACCCCACCCGGGCCATATACTTGTTGTACGGGGTAGTGTCAAGTGTGTTGGAATTTTCCTATTTTAAAATCTTTCTATCCTCATTGTTTTGTGTTGTGCATATTAATAATGTGAAGTGTGTTATCCTATTAATTTTAACTTAGGTTTCATGATTTAAAGTGTTATGACAGTTTATGGAACCAAAATTATATTTTAAATTAAACTAATGTACGTCGAATGTCAACATGTCTAGTTGTTTTTGGGGCGGTTAGCGTAAGCTTTTAATGTTTTAAAGTTTGTTGAAGATATAACATTGAAAGTTTGTGGTCTTTTAAATACTTAGGCCTGACGGATTGAATTAAAAAATGATATAAAGGATAAGGGGTTAAGTGAAATAGCTGGCCTGTGCGGGGGTGGCCGAGGCCGTTGCTGAACGGCGGAAGCCAGGTCAAAGGCGGTGGGCTTAGGAGCTAGGACGCGAGGAGACCCACTGGCGTAGGCCTGCGTGGGTTCGAATCCCACCCCCCGCATCAAGCTTTTCTGAATTTTGTAATTGGGGTTAGATGAAATTAAATAATTGGGATTTTGTTATATTATCGCTACTAATGGTGAAATATTTAGAAAAGATTAGCATTTAAAACAGGTCCTAGGATTTGTAGTTGTGTTGTGTGTTTTAGCAGTTTATTATTTTGGGGAAAAAGTTTTTCCATTTAATTTCGGTTATCATCATTTTTAGTGTTTCACTGTAGATTTTTATAAGTAATGTTTCTCTGTCTATGTCTGTTTCCATATCTTCGTATTTTTCAGCGACAATAGCTACTCTTTTAGCGATTTCCTGTGCTAATCTTTCTACTTCTTCGGATCTAATTTCTATTTTTTGCCCTTGGTTTTCCGCTATTAAGTAGAAAACGCTGAGCATTCCTCTTACACGTTCCATGTGGCTGTGGAGGAAATATCTCTTCAACTCTGGGGGCACTTTTTCCCAGTCCTCGATGAAAAGCTTCGCTACGGGTTCGTAGTATTTTTCTAATATGCCGTGGGGGCCGACTCTGGTTTTTGTAATCTTTATTAATCCTGCTTTGAGCAGTGTTCGTAGATGATGGGACATAGATGGCTTAGTAAGTAGAACTTTTTCAGCTAGCTGGGTTTCCGTGAGTGGTTTGATTGCTGTTAATCTTAATATCTCTTTTCGAACTAGGTCGGCTAGTATTTTTATTGTTGTTGGGTCTCTGACCACTTTGACTGCTTTCATGTCTGATCGCCCTTTAGATACTTCAGATTGGTACCGTAAAACATTTAAGTTTATGCATTATATATTTATAATACCGATTAGATAAATTTTACCAGTAAGATGTATCATTTCTTCATAGCAATAGACTTTCACGTATTGTGAGATAAATTTTACGTTACTTAATAACTAAAAAGTGGGAAAGGTGGGAGTTTTCGATGAAAGCATTGATTTTAGCTGCGGGAAGGGGAAGCAGATTTGGAGAATTAACCAAAGAAAAGCATAAAACGTTGCTTCCAGTTGCCGGTGTCCCCCTTCTAGAAAGGATACTTCAAGGTCTTAAGGAAGTAGGAATAAGAGAAGTATGGATAGTTGTAGGATATAAAGCAGATATGATTAAAAAAGGGATTGGAACAAGCTATGACGGTCTAAAAATAAACTATATATATGCTAAAGACTGGGAAAGGGGAAACTTATATTCATTACTGGCAGCAAAGAAATTTTTGAAGGATAAATTCATACTTTGTATGAGCGACCATCTTTTCGAACCAAAAATAGTAAAAAAACTGTTAAACACCAATTCAAATTGTGCGGTCACGTTGGCAGTTGACAGAACAAGATGTTCACCTGAAGACACGAAAGTCCTCGAACATAATGGTTTCATCATTAAAATTGGGAAGAAAATTAATCCATCAAACTGCGTAGATACGGGCTTCTTCCTATGTTCACCCAAAATATTCAAGTATGCAACCGAAGCAGCCAAGAAAGGTATGAACGAACTGTCAGATGCCATACAACTTGCAGCTATACATAGAGACGCACGTGTAGTCGATGTAAGTGGGTGTTTCTGGGCAGATATTGACACAAAACAAGACTTAGAGTACGTTGAAAGAATTTTACTCTATTCTCAAAGGGAGGAAGAATACCTCCCAATTGTTACTTGCAAGATTTCAAAAATCTCCATGATGCTAAACGACAATATAGAGTCACAAATATCACTTAACCAACGAAAAGACTATACTATCTCTAGCTGACGTTCATTATTCATAACCTAGATAATTATTAATTCATTCCCAGTTTTAATCTTCATTAAGTCACAAAGCCCTGAATCGCATTCATAGGAGTATTTTAAAAGAAGGGTATTGGTGCCCCGGCCGGGATTTGTTCACAGCAGAGCATATAGCTCTGCATGTTTTGAACCCGGGTCGCGGGCTCGAAAGGCCCGCATGCTTGGCCGGGCTACACCACCGGGGCCACCATGCTAGCGATTTTATGTTTCTATTTCTGTTTATTAACTTTTCCTTATTACACTTAAAAGACCTACAAAAATTCTTCAGAATTTAAAATGGTAATAAAACCTTTTAATTCTCACAGAGACTCGTTTTCTGAAATAAAATTACCTAGTAAACTTTACAATGTTTTATTTTGCAAATTTAAATAGAGATTGAATAATCCGTAAAGCACAAATTAAATTTATATGTCAACGTTTTCTTATCGCTTTCTTTTTCCTTATTCTTACCATTGTTTGAGCCTTTATTTGCATTTTAAGAGCTATAAGCACGACTAATATTGCGGCAATGTTAGCCGACAGTACATATTTGACCGGGTTTAGAATATGTGCAAGCGGGTCTAAGGGGCCCAAATTCTTTAATAGAATTGCTATTCCATAGGGTAAATAATAAAAGGATAAAAACACTGCAAGTACTATGGTTATCGATATTAGGGCTGGTTTTTCTATTTTTGAAGGTGGAATTCTCCACATTTTTGATAGAGAATCTATTAAAACTATTGTTGCCCCAGTTAAAGGAAACACCACACCGACGGAAGTTAGAACGAGAATGTATTTCTGTAAAATAATTAATGCTTTTTGAGCGTGAATAAGTACGACACTTTGAACCAATAGAAAAAATCCAAATATTGCCACTATTAGATTTATCAAGGGTGGCCGAGACCATCTGTAAATAAAGCTCAACAACAATTCCCCTCGTTTCTTTAATAAAACAGTGTAGTGGGCCCGCCGGGATTTGAACCCGGGACCTCTGCCTCGTCAGGACAGCGTCATAGCCAGGCTAGACCACGGGCCCTTTATTCCAAATTTAATTATGATATTTTGTTGGTGGACCCGCCGGGATTTGAACCCGGGGCCTCCGCCATGCCAAGGCGGCGCTCTACCAGACTGAGCTACGGGCCCACAAACATGAATTGTTGTTTCTAGTATATTCTATATTTCTTTTATTTCTAACGTCTATTAAATTTAGTGAACCTTAAACTTGATGATTTTAAGTGATAATTGCAACACTAGATAATTTAATGGTACTTAACTCGTTTTTACATTTTGTAATTTGGTCAATTTTGAATAGTCGAAGGCTTTATGTAAATTCATCTATCGTGGGATGTTCTGTTGTCTCTGCTTTTTCTGATGTTTTAAGTTTTTTAGCTAATTTTATTGCTGCATGTGCTAGTCGCAATGCTTGAACTGCTAAATCTCGGCTTTTAGCTAATATATAGTTTTGTGCTGCTAATATGTCTGGTGCTAATTTTAATTCGTTTACAGCGTCCTCGATGTTTTTTGGTAATTCTTCTGTTGGAAAATGTATTTTCCAGAGTTCTGATATTCTAAACGGTTTTAAACCTTTCTCCTCAGTTTTTTCTTTCAATTTTTCTATTTCCTGCTTAAGTTTCTTTATTTCTTCTTTTCTTTCAGCTAGTTCGTGTTTTAATTCCTGTAACATCTTAATTTGTTGGATTACTTTTAATCCTGCACGAATTATTGCGTTTTCAAGTTCTCTTACTATGAGCTCTATATTAACGTGTTCGAGGTCATGTCCATATGGTAGTTTCATCCTTTCTACGTGACCTACTTTCCCTTTAAGTACTTCGATTAATTTTTCTGCAAGTTGTCTTCCAGGTTTATCTGCATCTGTTGCTATAAGTGCCAAATCCGCGCCTTCAACTGCCTTAAGAGCCAATTCTGGGTTTGTTGTTGGAATTATTGCTGAGATTGTTATATTATATTGAGAACCTAGAGCAAGTTTTTGTACAGCTTTTGAAAGAGCTTCTACATCTGATGCTCCTTCTACCACTATTCTTACATCTATTGGTTGGGAAGTTGCAAATGAAGAAGTTTTTTCCTCTCCCATTATTTGATCCTCACTTTGTTAACCTTTTTATTTTGCCAACTGTAGTTTCTGATCTTTTTTGATCTTCCAAAGCCACATGCTGCACAGTACTTTTTTCTTACGTGATATGATCTTCTGCCACATCTTCTGCATCTTATGTGCACTTTTTTGTTTCTTTTTCCCATGGATGGTGTGCCTTTGCCCAAGTGTATTCACCTCAATTTTATTTTAGTGGAGGTGGTGAGATTATTACTACGTTGTCTCCTCTTACTATCACGGTACCTAGTTTTCTTGTGTTGTTTTCCTCTAATATTTCTTCTGTATCATCTAATATTAAGTTCATATGCATGTCAAATCCTCTTAGTTTCCCTCTAAGTTCTCTTCCGCCCTTCAGTTTTACTAGTACTTGCATGTCTATTGACTTTTGTAGTAGGTCGAGTGTTTTTGATCTACTCATATCGTGTCTCCTCACCGAAAGAATAAATAGCTGCAATTGGCTTCTTATCTTAGAAGTTATTTAAACTTTTCTAGAGTGATAAATATGAAAATTAGAAAGCGGCACTTCTTAAGAAGCGGTGAACTTAAGACCCTAAAAAGTCTTATCGTAGAAAATTTGGGTCAGAAAGCCATAAACACTGTCCCAAAAGGCGCTAACCTCGAATTGATAGTGTTTGACGACGGAACTCATCTATATATGGTAGACGGAAAGCCATATTTTTTCAAAAAAGGCGGAAAAATTTTTCCAACGATACTATTTCTTGATAGCTTTTCAATCGACCTCCCAAAAGTTGTTATAGATCTAGGTGCCGTGGCAAGAGTTAGCAAGGGTGCTGATATAATGGTTCCCGGTATTACACACATATATAAAAAGTTTCAAAGAGGAGATATTGTTATAGTTGTTGAAGAAAAACATGAAAGAGTTATAGCCGTAGGTATCGCATTAATGGAATATGACGAGATAGTAAAATCTGAAAAGGGCAAAGCTATACGCAATATCCACCATGTAGGAGATAAGCTATGGAAGACTATCAATACGATAATTAAAAGCGAGTAATTAATTAGTTAAGTACAGCTATGAGGAGGAACAATAATTGAGCATTTTTAAGAAGATATTGAAACCTTCAAAAAGGGAAGAAGAGGAGAAGAAATACGAAAAACCTGAAGATGTTGTAAAAGTTTTAGAAGAATTAAAGGTCTTTGAAACTAAAGAGGACAAAGTTACGTCAGAAACGGAAGAACTGGAAATGTTGAGCGAAATATATCTTAAAACAATTTCCCTATCAGATTTATCCGATGTTAAATATGTAGAAGAGGAGTTAAAGCACGGTAATATCATAATCCTAAACATCTATCCTTTAGTGGAAGAATCTCCAGTTAATTGTAAAAGAGCTATAGAGAGATTAAGAGCTATATGCAAAGTCTTAAATGGAAATATGAGAAGTTTAGGTGGACAGTATATAATTATTACTCCACATTTCATTAAGATTAAAGAAGGTAAAAAGAAAGGATGACAAAATCAGCGAAGTCTTAATGTCTCCAAATTATATGGTACACGTGTTTCGATTCTAAACTTTTTATGAATGGCGTTTGCAAGACTAACACACTTGTTGTTCTCACCGTGACAAGTAATAATTCTTTCCGGTTTCGGCGTAATTTGCTGAACATAACTAAGTAATTGTCTCCTATCTGAATGACCCGAAAATCCTTCTATGGTATGTACTTCCATTTTAACATTCACTACTTCTATTTTTCCTTCCCTATTTCTCATTGGTATTTCTTTCCATCCTTTCTGCACTCTCCTACCAAGAGTTCCCTCGATTTGATAGCTTACAAAGATTATACTGTTTCTCGGATCTGGTGCAAGAAGTTTAAAGTACTCTACGCTTGGGCCTCCAGTAAGCATACCTGAGGTCGACATAATTATACAAGGTTCACCCTCTACAATATCTGTCCTAGCTTCTTTACTATCCACTTGAACGAAATATTCTGCAAGGAAAGGATTGTGTCCTTCATGGAATATTTTATCTCTTAAACTTCTTGCTAGATATTCTGGGTGCGTTGTGTGGATCGCTGTTGCCTCGGAAATCATTCCATCAATATACACAGGAACTTCTTTAATTAATCCTCTTCTCATGTAATCTTCCAGTACAAGCATCATTTCTTGGGCTCTTCCAACGGCCAAGACCGGTATAAGAACCTTTCCGCGGCGTTCTATGGTGTTGTTTATTATTCTCATAAGTTGTCTTTCAGCATCTTTTCGAGGCGGTATTATATCACTTGGGGCTCCATAGGTGCTTTCCATGATTAGCGTCTCTAAACGCGGGAAAGTATATGTGGCTGGCTCTAATAGTCTTGTTTTTGCGAATTTAAAGTCTCCTGTGTAAGCAATGTTGTATAGTCCTTCTCCTATGTGAAGGTGTACTATTGCAGAATTATGTGAAACGATACCATTAGTTATGAAATTGTGGTGATTGGGCACAGAAAGATCATAGACATATCTGAATTTTGATGAAACCTTTTCTACAGCTATAATTTCATCCCATATTACCTGACCATTGCCTCTTTCCCACGAGTTGCTAAATATTTTTTCTGATCCCTCTACGTTTATCTTTATTTTTCTTAAATTTTCAGAGTATTTGCTTTCCTCTATTAATTCTGCAAATTTCGTAAGTGATTCTTTATCAGAAATCGTAAGTATATAAGCAACACTCTTATCGGGTCTTTTTACAGATGAAAAAGATGATACAATTCCGAATCTTAGTAAGAGAAGTTGAATTGTTCGAGCTAATTTCTCATTTAAAAACTCAAATTTTACATGATTGTCATGTACCTGACCCTCAGCGATGTATAATCCCTCTATAAACTTGACAATTTCAGACTTTGTACATTTAGTTATCACTGCAGGAACACGTCTTTCTGAAAGCTTCCTAACAACGTCTTTAAAGTTTAACTCTAAAAACCTTAGAAGTTCTCTGCAGCCTACGGTGACACAATATTCTCCGCTGCGATTAACCTTTCTTATCCTTATGTTTGGAGGTCTAGGAGCAAACTTAAAGATTTTGAGTAATTTTTCCTTAAACATCTCTAAGGTACGGGGATCTTTATCGTAGAGAATTATACTTGAAAGCCTCTTTTTCCTATAAATGTACTTGTGTTTTCTACCTAACATATAACCTATAATTTGGCAAAGATCTTCACTAGTATGGGATGGCAGAACAACATGAATAGAATTCCAAGCCTTGCTTCGGTTGACATTAGTCTTGAGTTTCTGCGGTTTTCCAAGAACGTCCCATTCACCTACAGTTGCTATCTTATCTCCTTTCTTGATTTGATCTGCACATACTACCTCTATTTTTCCGTTTCTTAACCGGAAGAATGGATGTTCTGGAGTAACCGTTACGGTATATCCTAGGCTTGTGGTTATCCTGTAGAGTTCTTTTGGCGCCTCTTTCTTGAATACTAAAGCCTCCGTTCTCTCAAATTGTAAATTTTCATTCATGGAGACAGATGTAATTCCATGTTTTAAATGAAGATTATCGCTTAGCAAATCACTTATGCTAATTATGCTCCCGTCACCTAAAACAACTAAAGTGTCAGGTGTAACGCAGCCAAGTATATGTCCAGCGTTATGAAGAGTTAATCTTATGTCTGGTGCTATATCAGTTACTTCTCCATATTCTAGGGGTATTGTATGCATTATGGCCTTCTTAACATCTTTTTGACTATATGGCAAAAGTTTTCCTTCTCTTTCAGCTACATCGAGATAATCTAATTGAAGAAGAGTCATAAGATTCCTTGTTGCCTGCGTGCAGTAAACAGGGCCTTCATACCCGTACTTAAAAAGAAAAGGTACAAACCCGCTGTGATCTAAGTGGGCATGTGTAACTATTACTGCATCTAATTCCTCTATATCAAATTCGGGTGCATCTAAATGTGGAAAGGCATGTTCTGGAGAGCCAACGTTTACTCCACAATCAATTAATACGCTACTTTCAGAAGTTCTTACCAAGATTGCTGTTCTGCCTACCTCTCTAAATCCTCCTAACGTTGACAACCGTATCCACTCATCTTTCACTAAAATTGGTCTATGAATTCTTTGTCCTATATTTCTTAAAATTCTCTTGCGTTGATCGCTTTCCGATTGAATAATGGTCCTTATTAAGCTTATAGTTTTGGATTTAATTGGAGGGCTTCTTATTACTGACGGTCTCCAGAAAGTTTTCTTTATAATCTCCCTTAGAGTTACTCCGCTTCTGCCTATAACAAGTCCAGGCTTTTTTGCCTCTATGATAACTTCGCCAACGTTATGGTCAAACATTATATTCGTTACTTCCGCCTCTTGGGGAACAATTTCTAAAATTATTTTCTTTGCTTCCTCTGGATCAAGTCTAATACTTGGATCTGACCTAATAACGATTCTCTTCCTTAATCGTTTTACAACTTCTTTAATTATATCTCCGTTTTCCAGTAACACTTTCGGATTTTTCGAGTAGACAGCTACTTCAGGTCCTTCAAGTTCTAGTGATGTTATCTGGGCATTTTCTGGTAAACTTTCCAATATTTGTTGTTTTAATTCACTGAATATGTCTATGATTTCTTCTTTAGCCAAGTTAATCCCTCTTTTTGAACAATTTTCGTGTTTCTTCAAAAACTCACCTAACCATGCCAGGCATCGAAGCAAGCATGCTTTATTGATTTAAATTTTCTTTGTGGTACCAGTAATTAAAAGGTATAACATTACTAATTTCTAGAATGTGAATTATACGTTATCTAAAAATCGCCTTTATGTTACATCATTAGGTGTGAAACTTAAACTATTTAAAAGTTTCGAAATAGTTATCATCTAAATTACTTCCAAATATAAATAACAGTTCAGAAAATCAATAACTCGGTCGGAAAGAGCATGGTAGTCAAGGTCACCCTAGTGGGAATCAAACAAGCAAAAAAGGGATTTAAATTTATACATCTTGGCCCATCAGAGCAATGTAGCAATTGCCCTCTTTATAAAACATGTATGGAGAATCTAGAAAAAGGAAGAATATATGAAGTAATCAAGGTACGAAACATAAAACACCTATGTAAACTCCACGAAGAAGGAGTAGTAGTCGTTGAAGTTCAGGAAGCGGAAATAGAAGCAACTATAAACAAAAAAGCAGCCTTTGAAGGAGCAATAATAACCTTTCACCCCCAACAATGTTCGGAGAATAGTTGCAAGTTTTTGAAACGCTGTTTGCCTCTCGGTCTGAAAGACGGCGATAGATGTAAAATTGTGAAGGTTATAGATAAAAATATAGAATGCCCGCTGGGAAAGAATTTGGCTCTTGTACAATTGAAAAGAGTGGAAAAATAAAAATGGGGCAAATATTAAATATATTATGTAACGTTAGACTTTTCTTTTCTTACTATTTCTTCAACAAATACTACTGAGTTTATCTGTGGAAAATGTTTATGTATATCTGAAGCTATACCGAGTTTCGCATACTGAATATTTTCGAGAAGAAAAACTTCATTTGGCATATGTATTCTTACTTTTGAATTCTCAATTTTAACCTCGAACTTTTCTTCATCAACGCCTCTCAATCTTCTTCCAATAATGGCTTTAATTTTCTCTAAATCGTCGGTTAGCTTCTTTCTTACATAAACTTCATAAATAATAGTTTTACCAGCAAGGGGATGATTAAAATCAACACGAACCCTACCGCTAGTAACTGTGCGAATAGTGCCAACTTTGTTATTTATTGTAACTCTCATCCCGGGTCTAGGTGTTATTCCGCTTTTTCTAAATTCTCTTATTGGTACAACTTTTATTTTCTTCGGATCTCTTTCTCCAAATCCCTTTTCGGGCGGAACTCTGATCTCTGTTTTTTTACCCACCTCTAAACCAATTAATCCCTCTTCAAATCCCTTAATAAACCAACCTTCACCAACAATTACAAGTTTAGGTTTATATATACCATCTTCCCTATAGATTTTCTCCCTTTTCGCTACATCTTCAAGTGTTAAGTCAACAATTTCTCCAGTTTCTTCAACACGCGCAACGTAATCTACTATTACAAAATCCCCTTCTCTTATAACATCTTTCACTTCAGCTTCACTTTCAGCCATGTTTTAACCCCCTTTGATACGCATTAATCGGAATAATCTCCCATCTTTAAAACTATCGTTTTATACAAGTATTATCTTCCTTTCCTTAGATACCATCCTCTGTCAAGAATGTTTTTAATTATTGTTTTTGGCTGTTCCGTAAGTTTATCCGAGAACTTACTTATCATACCTAGGCCTAGTGGTTCATAAAATTTGTTAAAAACAATAACTTTACTTCCAATCTGGACTAGCGAACCAACTTTAATGATAGATTCTTCTAAGATATCACGACCATAAAGAAAAAGTTGTTCACCCTTTTCGGATACAACGACCCCCCTTTCTCTACTATACTTAGAAATTAGCCACAACCCCTCTAAACTAATCTTAAATTCACCATTTATCTCTCCAAAAAATAATCCCAAATAATAAGGCATTCTTACTTTTTTGGTTTTATCTAAAATATTGCAAACCTCCACTGGTACCAAAAATACTTCCTTGATCCTTCCTTCCCCAATAACCACAATTCTTCCCGATGTAATTTTTTTGTAAATATTTTTCCCAGCCCACTCATTAAGGGCCTTCTCTATTTTTACAATTTCCTTCTTAGTAGCCTTCCTAAATATTATCATTTAACTCCTCCCTTAATCTTAATTTACATATGAAAAAACCTTCTGTTCCATGAATATGAGGGTAAAACCTCCTAGCCTCACGTATCTCGTCTCTAACTTTACATCCAAAAAATTCGGTAAAACCAGGTAATCCATCTTTTAAATCCATCTTTTCTATGGATAGTGGGAACCTTTCTAACACGCGGTGAATTACAAGTTCATTTTCCTCGGGAGCAATACTACAGGTAGAGTAAACCAGAATCCCTCCTTTTTTTAAACACTTTAATAAGGCAGTTAACATAGAAAATTGTAAAGTTGAGCAATATTTTATGTCTTCAATTAATCTACTCTTTTTACGAGATCTATCAATAGGAATTAGCCCTTCTCCAGTACAGGGTGCATCTAAAAGAATTTTATCAGCCTTTATGCCAAACTTTGGCAAATCTCTCGCATCCATTCTGTAAGCAATAACATTTTCAACTCCAAGCCTAGATAAATTGGACCTTAAAGACTTCATACGTTCCCTACTAATGTCAACAGCCAAAATAACACCCTTATTCTTCATTAACTGAGCCATTTGACTAGTCTTTCCCCCAGGAGCAGCAGCTGCATCAATGACGATTTCTCCGGGTTTAGGATCTAAAGCATGAACTGGTAAAAGCGATCCCATACCCCTATGAACATAATAGTAACCCAACAGATATTCTGTAGTAGAACCAAGTGAAAAAGGAGACTTAACAACTTGGAAAGCATAATCAATCCATGGAACTTTCCTTAATACAAACCCCTTCTTGACGAGTCTATTCCTCAGCGATTCAACACTTATTTTTAAGGTGTTACATCTAATTACCGGATTTAGTCCTTTCTCGTTAGCTTCTAAAAATTCAATGGTCCCCTCCTCACCGAAAAGCTCAAGATATCTTTCTATCATGTAGACATGATAACCGTATTTTTCAGCTAATTTCTTGGCTAACTCTCCAACGTCCAAAGCAAATTCACCAGTTTTTGGTAAATACTTATTATAGAGAAATTAACTGCTTTAAGAAATATCATAAACTTATATCTTTAATGCATTCTATGGAAAGTTTTGACTTAAATTTTTATAAAGTAACACGAATGAAAATTTAAGTTTCCAGTATTTCTAGAATATCCTTTTAAGAAATATCGTTGTCTACCTGTCCTTTTGGGTTCAGCGTAACCAATCAACATCGGTTAATCACTGAAGATGTTTAAAAGTCTATACGCTGTTTTCGCATCTTTCTCAATATCGACTATTGCTACATAGCCATTTATCGAAGCACCAGGATTTATAATGGGCACCCCATTTAGCTTGTCAATCCCCCTTCCTTCGTGAATATGCCCATGAATCCCCATTAAAGGTCTATATTTTAAAATAAATTCTCTAACAGATTTACTACCAACATGAAGGCCAGCAAAAGTGAGATCAAGAGCAGTATTGTTTGGAGGATCATGAGAAACCAAAACTATGCGATTAAAATCCTTAACTCCGCTCACAGCATTTCTCAGCAAATTCCATATTTCATTTTCATCCAGCTCAAAAGGAGTGTTAAAAGGAGTAGTAGAAGAACCACCCACACCAATAAAACCAACATCATCCATATAGATTAACTTACCATGAATACAAACGGCACCTTCAACTTTAACATGAACAAGTTCACGAGGATCGCAATTACCTGGGACATACAACGTTTTCAAACCACTTTTAGAGAACATTCTTAAAACTTCGATACCCTCGTCAACGGTTCCAAAATCGGTCAAATCACCGCAAAAGACTATGAATTCGCATCGAAGTTTCCGAGCATAGGATGTGATTTTTGGAACCAGACTGATATTTCCGTGGAGGTCAGAAACAGCGCAAAACCTCATGTCAACATCACCAATACACTCGTGTGATAAATTTTAACCAAAGATCGCATTTACAAATAATAATGTTACTATAAACGGATACTCTTTAAACCGTGCAGTACTGCGCTAAATAAAATGAAAACAGAAGTCTATTAATTTTTACGCTTATTAGATGCCAATAATAGCTAGCTGAGCTGATATCAAAGGTCAAATAATGATTTTTAATGTTTTAAATAAAGGTTCGAAATTAGTAAAATTTTAAACTAAGAAATTCGTTGTATGAATTGCTGCCGAAAAACCCGTGGAGGCTTATAGTTTGACTTATCTTATTGGTGAGGCCCTTGTCGGAAAAGATGAAGAAATAGCACATATAGAGTTAATAATCGGGGAGAGAGATGGACCGGTAGGTAAAGCATTTGTAGAAGCATTTGCAAACCCCAAATACGGACACACCCCATTGTTAGCGGTTATCAGACCGAATCTACCAGCAAAGCCTTGGACACTAATAGTTCCAAAAGTAACTATAAAAAACATGGAACAAGCAGACAAAATATTTGGACCAGCTCAATCCGCAGTTGCAAAAGCAATCGCTGATGCCGTGGAAGAAGGCATTATACCAATGGACAAATTAGACGAATGGGTGATAATTGTAAGCGTATTCATACATCCAAAAGCAAAGGATGACAGAAAAATCTATAACTACAATTATAGCGCTACAAAGCTTGCTCTTAAGAGGGCCCTAACAAATTACCCATCTTGGGAGAAAATCGCATATGACAAGGATAGGGCGGTGCATCCAATTATAGGTTATAGAATGAATCATCGGCTTTGGAGACCACCATATCTACAAATAGCTCTGGACATACCAGACATAGAAAAAACAATTCAAATTATCAAACAAGTACCGAAAAGCGACAGAATTATCCTAGAAGTCGGAACACCACTAATTAAGAAATACGGAACCAAAGTAATAAGGGATATACGAGAAGTAGCTAAAAACAAGTTTATAATAGCAGATTTAAAAACATTGGATGTCAGCCAAGTAGAAGTTGATATAGCTTTTGAAGAAACAGCAGACGCCGCCGTAGCAAGTGGATTAGCAGCAACAGAGTCCTTGGATAAGTTTGTTTACGAAGCAAAAAGACTAGGGATATATGCCTTCATAGATATGATGTACGTGGAAAATCCTCTAGAAAAACTAAAAACATTAAAACAACCGCCAGATGTAGTAGTATTACACAGAGCAATAGATGTAGAAACAAAAGAAGACTTAAGATGGACTTGGATTAAAAAAATAAAAGAGGAATATCAAGGAAAAATACTTATAGCAGTAGCAGGAGGTATAACGCCACAAACAGTTCCAGAAGCCCTAAAAAACGGAGCAGACATCTTAATAGTGGGAAGATATATAACTCAAAGCAAAGATGTTGAAAGATCCACAAGAGAGTTCTTACTCAAAATAGCAGAACACACACCAAAAGAACCAGGGGACATAGATCTCTTCAGAGTTCATGTAGAGTAATAAAATTATCTTCACGGAAACATAGCAAAACTTAATAAACCGATGCGTTCTTCACTTTACTGCACAGTGCAAAAAGATAAAAAACGTTTATATAATGATCTAAATTCACATAACAAGAAGTAACAAAAGATATGAGAGTGACGAAAATGCCGAAGAAATTTACATACAGAGGATATACCCTAGAAGAACTACAAAAAATGTCAATGGACCAGTTTATCAACCTACTGCCAGCAAGACAACGCCGATCTCTATTACGCGGCTTAACACCACAACAAAGAATCCTACTAGAAAAAATAAGAAAGGTTAAACGTCTACAACAAAAAACCAAAAAGAAAATAGTAATACGGACACACGTCAGAGATATGATTATACTACCGGAGATGGTAGGATTAACAATAGCCGTTTACAATGGAAAGGAATTTATTCCAGTAGAAATAAAACCAGAAATGATCGGCCACTTTCTAGGAGAATTTTCACCAACATGTGTACGCGTTGAACACGGAGCACCAGGAATAGGAGCCACACGATCCTCTATGTATGTTCCACTGAAGTAAACCAATAATTAACTAAAACTACAAAACTATAATTTTGCCTACTATTATTCTTCTACTAGGAAACCGTGTTCTTTCAATCGTTGATATATTTTTCTAAATCCATCGCAGTTTTTCCAATCTGCTTTATATACGCATTCCCGACAGACCTTTTGGATGCTGTTCATTCTGTACAGCCCAAAAATGCTATTTATTGCGCCATAAACATTTAGAAAAAGGAAAACTCTCAAAATGATGTGAACTTTTAGAGTAAAAATTCCAATAAATATGAAACCAAACCCTGCTCCTAAACCTATTTTTGCTAATAACCTCAAAAATGTGATTTGCCTTGTTTTACATAATATATTAACGATATTTATAGAAATCAGAGCTATACCGACAGTATGTACGTCTTACATGACAAACTGGTCGAGAAAAACGAAGAAAAAAGCAGTACTGTAGCTAAAAATATTGGGATATCAAGTAAGCACCCCTTGCATAATTTTATATTCCCAAAAACAAAATAGTGGCTTCTAAAATACTTACAGTCGAGGTGATGCGAGAGAAGAAAATGATCCAAGTCTCTACAGAAAGTACGCAAGTGTCTGAGAATTCTCCTAAACTTTAACTTCAGAAAACGTCGCCCCCTAGAATATAAAATAAATAAAAAGCAAAATGGATTTGTTAAATGCTGCCACCTATAAATGGTATACCCCATCCTATGAACAAAGCTACACCGAGGGCGATTACTAAGGGTATTAATCCTGCAAGTAACCAAGCAAGGATTGCTTGTCCCCATCCCACTTCATGCCTCGTTTTTATAAAGTACCACTGCAAAATACATCCAAGACATGGTATTACGCTGACAATTGCCATAAGAAGCACTGTAACAAACACCCTGCCAAAATCTGTTTCTGGAGCACCTACCACCTTTAATCCTACCGATAGAAAAACGGAGCCTATTATCAATGTTAGTATAAAAACTAGTATAATTAAACCAACTAGTCCACCTAGCGCTAACATTTGAAACATTCTTTATACCTCCAAACGGTATATACTCCCTACCTATTTAGAGGAGCCTTGTATAAAAACTTGTAGTGTATTGTAATATCAATATACAAATTCTAAAGTAGAAAAAGTAGAATAGATGGTCTTACCTTAAACTTTTCTCGAAAACGTGATTTTATTTTCTTTTTTCTATTATTGCTAAAAGTTTTTGTAATGTTTTTTGTTTAGTTCCTTTTCTTTCAAGTTCTTTTTTAAGTTTCTCTATAAGTTCTATTTTCAGTGGATCTACATTTCTTAGAAAGGCAAGATATAGCGTTGTCATATCTCCTATAAACATTGTCGAAAACATCTTCTCTAAAGTGCTTTTCCCTCTAGCCCATATCTCTAAAACTTTTGTAGCACCCCTTTCCGAAAGCAAGTTCTTTAATATTTCTATTCTTGTTTTCACTTCTTCTCTTTCACCGTGATATCTGAGGAATATAACAGAAAACATATTGGATGCTACGTGTTCCCATCCCATTATTTCGTTATGGTTCATTTCAGGTATTACACCATAAAACGCATGAACTTTGCTATTCTCATTTAACTGACACTTCATTCTATAGGCTATCGGATTTTGAATCCCTGAACCATAAATTATGGGTGTAGTATTTAATATCTGAACTGCAATTTTCTTTGCAGGATTTTCTTCTAGTGGAACTTCAGGTTTAATCTGTTCACGGACTTGCTGTAAAACTTCAGCGGTTGATCTGATTTCCATACTTAAATTTTCTATTATTTCCGTTTTCTCGAGAAAAGACGCTATTGGTATTGTCAAATAAATTATTGCTTCCCTCGGTTGGTAACCACTTGGAATACGTATGAATGGCAATCTAGCCTTTTGACAATATTCTTCTAATTTTCCATTGCTTGTAACAGCCAATACCTGTGCTTTTCTTTCAAGAGCTTGCGAAAATACACTTAATGTCTCCTCCGTATTTCCAGAATAGCTAACTAAAACTACGAGGGTATTTTCGTCCACATAATTTGGCAATATATAATCCTTTACTGAAATAATTGGTATTTTTATCCTATCTTGAAGCCACGTAGCCACAATATCCCCACTAATTCCCGAACCACCCATACCAGCTATAACGATGATTCGAGGCGAGGTGATTACTTCCGGTAGGTTTATCGGTTCTAACTTGTAAGCTTGTAAACAGGCTTCAGGATAACTCAAAACATTTGAAATTGCACGAGACTTATCCAACTTATATAAAACATCTACGTCATCTAAATCTATTTTCATGCTACAACACCTTCTTCGAATAGATTAATTAAAATTTATTTTCCATGCGCACGATAGGAGCACAATTTAATAATTACCATTTCTTTCTCGGTATTTTTTTAACTCTGTCTTGAGGTCTTCCAACGAGAACCTTACCATCTACTTTAACCGTTATGCCATCTGGAAGGAGAACGTAAAAAGTACATATAGCCTTTGGTATCCTTTTAATTTTTCCATTTTTCGATAGAAAAAGTAAAGTTTTTTGCGTCTCATCTATTATTTTCCCTTCAAAGTTTATAAGTGTAGGATCGTTACTTTCAACAACTTTCGCGAAAAGTCCGATCAATTCATGCTGAATAATATTTTCAGGAGTAATCTTCATGGAAAACACAACTACTTTTCTTCTTCTTTCACTATAGTTATTAATCTAGCTATTGTTCTTTTTATTTCCCTTATACGTCCTGGATTTTCTATCGCGCCACCCATGGCTTTCATTGCCATAAGACGCATCAACTCAGTCTTTAGTTCTTCTAATCGTTTCCTACGTTGATCAGGAGGCATTTTTCTTATTTCACTTGCTCTTAAAATAGCCATTATGATTCCTCCTCAACACCTTCTTCTTCCTTAATTTCAATTTCTTTCTCTTTTATCTTTACGTGGTCAGGCAATTCTGCATCTGGGCGCATAATCTTCACATGTATTCCCATAACTCCAGGTTTCAATAACACATGTGTCACCGCTTCATCAACAAACTTTTCTGCTGGTTCACCTGTTTTTGCTATATATCCTGCTGTGAATTTTCTATATTTTGCTCTTTGACTCACCAATTTTCCTCTTATAATAATTTCTGCACCTCTAGCGCCCGCTTCCATTATTCTCCGCAATGCAAAATACGCCGCTCGTCTGAAATGTACCCCCCTTTGAAGTGCCGACGCTATTCTTGCTGCTACAACTTTTGCACTTAGATCAGGATCTTCTACTTCCTCCACTTCAATCTGTGGATTTTCTATTCCAAATCGTTCCTCTAAGATTTGTGTAAGCTCTCTTATGTTATGTCCTCCTCTTCCAATTATAAGTCCTGGTCGGGCTGCGTAAATTACGACTCTAGTTCTTATTGGAGTTTTAAATAATTCTACACCAGCATATCCTGCTCTTTTCAACTCTTTCTCAAGAAATTCATCAATTGCTGCTCTTTTCAACCCCTCTTGAATAAATACATTTTTTAGAGGCATCCTATGTCACCCCAGAAGTTCTTCAACAACAATTTCAACATGAGTGAGCTGTTGAAACTTTGGAGTTGAACGACCAAAGGCTCTCGGAATGTATCTCTTAATTTTTGGCCCCATCTGAGCTGCCGCGTGAATTATTTTACATCTTTCCGTGTCTAACCCTTTATAATCGGCATTATTTTCTACGTTTCTTAAGACTTCAAGAATTTCTTTCGCTGCTTTAACTGGGTATCTTCCTGATGGCCACTTTTGCAATTGTCTCCTATGTCCGACTTCTTTTTTATACCTCTTAAAGGGAACTGGTTTTTTTAATGCTATTACATCTTCTAGATATTCCATTGCATCTTTAAGCATCATTCCTTTTATTGTATGGCATACTTCCCTAGCTGCCTTTAATGATATACGTAAATCCCTACCTGAAGCTTTTGCTGTCCTGTCTGGGTCCAAGTCCTTGATCGAATACTCCCATGTCGGCACAGTGAACACCACCTCTACCATTAGGGTTTCCCTTTTAAATACTTCTATAATTCCGTTTCCCGAAGGCTCACCTGATCAAACCAGTACAGGGTAATACTACTTTTACTTAGAGAGTCTTTAAATTTTTAACTAAAGTTTGTCACTTTTACCTTACAAATATAATAGTTGCGGTACCATAGCCTTGTCACAGGATTGCTATATGAATCTAAGGTATTTATTTTAAAATTTTAAGAAATTTGATGATTAGGAATTTGTTTGGCTATTTCTGAATAAAGAGCATATCAACTATCCGAATAAACCGGGAATAAATACATTTTTATTTTTTCTCGAGGTAAATCGTTAATATGAAAACTTATATCTTAATTTCGAGTATTTTTGATAAGACTTTCTTAAGGCTATACTGTATCAACCTTGTCTAGTGCAGGTCTTTTTAGGTAAACTTTTTAAGTCATTTATTTTTGTGATGGTACGCAAATATACCTATTCCAAGGGTAAATGAACCCCTATCCCTTGGACACGAAAAAGTTAAAAACAATTTTATTAACCATGTTTCAAACTACTCCTCAACGTTTAATAGTAATTCAAATACGTATCGTTTGTAGATAAATTGGAGGTCCTTTAAGATGACTAGAAACATAGGGTTAGACGTTACTCCGCCTAAAGCAGAGTGTGATGACCCAGATTGCCCATTCCACGGTACTTTACCCGTTAGAGGAAGAATATTTGAAGGCATAGTTGTCAGCGATAAAATGAATAGAACGGTCGTGGTAAGAAGAGATTATCTATGGTACGTCAAAAAATATATGAGATATGAAAAAAGAAAATCTCTTATTCACGCTCACAATCCTCCATGTATTGACGCTAAAATCGGAGATAGAGTAAAAATAGCGGAGTGCCGTCCCCTTAGCAAAACGGTAAGTTTCGTCGTTATAGAAAAATTAAGCAAATAGAAATAGTGGAGGGATAATAGTTGCCCGCACGTCGTATTCGTAAAATCTCCGTAGGATATAAACCAAGAATTACACGCGGGCTTCCAGTTGGAGCAAGATTAAAATGTGCTGATAATACTGGAGCAAAAGAACTAGCTATCATAGCTGTTATCGGATACAAAGGACGACTGAACCGATTACCATCAGCCGGAGTTGGAGATATGGTTGTGGTTTCAGTTAAAAAGGGTACACCAAAAATGAGAAGACAAGTCGTTAGAGCCATCATTGTTAGACAAAGAAAACCATATAGAAGATATAACGGTGTTTGGGTTTCTTTCGAGGATAATGCAGCCGTAATAGTCTCACCAGAAGGTGAACCAAAGGGATCAGAGATACGTGGTCCAGTAGCGAAAGAAGCAGCTGAAAAATGGCCAAGCGTTGCACGAGTAGCTAGTATAGTTGTCTAGGAGGATAGAAATATGCCTTTCCCAAAATCTAAACAACCAAGAAAACAGAGAAAGTTCCTATATAATGCTCCCCTGCACCTTAGAAATAAATTAATGACAGCACCTCTTTCACCTGACCTTAGAATAAAATATGGCGTTAAAAGATTGCCAGTTAGAAAAGGTGATACTGTTGTAGTTACTAGAGGAGATTACAAAGAACTTGAAGGAAAAGTTGTAAAAGTAGACCTTAAAAAGTATAGAATTTATGTTGAAGGAGTAACAAGAGAAAAAACCGATAGATCAACTGTATATTACCCTATTCACCCCTCAAATGTCATGATTACAAAACTTGACCTAAGTGATAAATGGCGAAAGAAAATTATTGAAAGAAAGGCAGCCGCTGCAGAAGAATTAATTGAGGAAGAAGCAAAGGAAGAAGCTGAAGAGACGTTAGAGGAGTCCTTAGAAGAGGCTGAAGAAGAAAAGCCCCAAGAGGAGGGTGAAGAAGTTGGGTAAAAAGGGACCGAAGAGACACTTAAAACGTCTTCCAGCACCAAAATTCTGGCCTATACATAGGAAAGAGTTTAAATGGACCATCAGACCTAGTCCAGGACCACATCCAATGAACAGATGTCTGCCACTACTATTAATAGTTAGAGATATCCTCGGTTACGCTAAAACCGCAAGGGAAGCTCGCAGAATACTTGCTGAAGGAAAAATAAAAGTAGACGGAAAAATTAGACGAGATTATAAGTTTCCAGTTGGGCTAATGGATGTTATAGAAATTCCCGATGTAAATGAAGCTTATCGCATACTTCCTTTCCCAAGAAAAGGTTTAGGTTTACATCCGATAAGTGGCGAAGAGATCGAACTTAAACTCTGTAGAATTGAGAATAAGCGAACTGTGAATGGCGGGCATATTCAACTAAATCTTCATGACGGAAGAAATATCCTAATAAGAGTCAATGACCCTACAAAGCCTGAAGAAGACACCTATAAAACAATGGATGTGCTACAAATAGGCCTGCCAGGACAGGAAATCAGAGAACACATTAAATTTGAAGAGGAAGTACTAGCACTAGTAACTTGGGGCAAAAACATGGGACAAATAGGGAGAATAAAGGAAATTACCCGCGGAATAGGAAGGCGAATGAGCGTTGTCACACTCGAAAGTCCTGATGGTGAACTATTTCAAACATCTCTCGAATATGTATTTCCTATTGGTCGAGACAAACCCTTAATTTCACTACCTCAACTGTGAAGACAAATAACATTAAATACTTTCACTGAATTGAAAGAGGGTCGGAAATGGAAGCAACTTTCCAGAAAAAGGAAGAAATACTAAAAAAGTGGGAAAAAAATCCAATGCTAAAGCCTAGACTAGCAAAGGTAGTCGTAAACTTTGGAGTAGGCGCTAGTGGTGAAAGATTAGAAAAGGGTGTAAAGGTATTAGAGACAATAAGTGGTCAAACTCCCGTGAAAATAAGAGCTAAAAAAACAATAAGGGACTTTGGTATTCGTAAAAAGGAGCCTATAGCATGTAAAGTTACACTTAGGGGAGAAAAAGCAAAAGAGTTCCTTAGAAAAGCTTTAGAGGCGGTAGACTTCAAAATTAAGGCTTCAAGTTTTGATGATTATGGTAATGTAAGCTTTGGCATAAAAGAACACATAAACTTACCTGGCGTAAGGTATGATCCTGATCTTGGCATATTTGGTATGGATGTATGCATCTCTATAGAAAGACCCGGTTATAGGGTCAAGCGGAGGAAAATTCGCAGAGCACGTGTTCCTGAGAGACACCGAGTTCATCGTGATGAAGCAATGATATATTTAATGGAAGAATTTGGCGTAAAAATTGAAACATGAGGGATAGATCATGAGTGAAGAAAGTAAGAAAAAATTTGGTAAGGGTAGTCGTGTATGTAGAAGATGCGGCACACATAGAGCAATAATACGAAGATACGGATTAATGGTTTGTAGAAGATGCTTTAGAGAAATTGCAGAAAAACTCGGCTTCAAAAAGCTAGGAGAAAGGTGATACAATATGCCCTTATTAGATCCTCTTGCTGATGCATTATCAAACATTATGAATCACGAACTAGCAGGGAAAAAAGCAGTTATTATAAAACCTGCTTCAAAACTCATAGGAGAAGTACTAAAAATAATGTTACAGGAAGGATACATTGGAGAATTTGAATACATAGATGACGGAAGAGCAGGAAAGTTTAGAGTACAACTCTTAGGTAGAATAAACAAATGTGGAGTTATTAAGCCTCGTTTCCCCGTAAAAAAGAAGGATTTCGAAAAATGGGAGAAAAGATACCTCCCAGCTCATGATATAGGCATTCTCATAGTATCGACTCCTCAAGGTGTAATGGCCCATAAGGAAGCTATTAAAAGAGGTATTGGAGGACGATTACTCGCTTATGTTTACTAAAATGGTGGTCTAAAATGGTAAAAATTCCTTACGTTAAATCCGAGGTTGAAGTACCAGGAAACGTTGAAGTAATTGTTGAGGGAAAAAGGGTAACTGTTAAAGGTCCTAAGGGAACCCTTTCACGAACATTTAATGCGCCAGTAAACATAACTTTAGATGGAAATATTGTTAGGGTCGAGGTGTTCTTCCCTAGGAAAAAGGAGAAAGCTATGGTTGGGACTGTGGCTTCACACATTAGAAATATGATAATTGGAGTAACCAAAGGTTTTGTATACAAACTTAAAATTGTTTATGCTCATTTCCCTATAAACGTTAAAGTTGAAGGCAGAAAGGTCTTAATTGAAAACTTTCTCGGCGAGAGGGCTTCTCGTGTAGCAGAAATTGTAGGAGACGATGTAACAGTAAGAGTTGAAGGTGATGACGTAATTGTCGAAGGAATAAACATAGAACATGTAGGACAAACAGCAGCAAACATACAATTAGCAACGAAAATAAAAGACAAGGATCCAAGAGTTTTCCAAGATGGCATATATGTCTACGAAAAGCACATTGGTGATATTATTAAACGAGTAGCCTAGGAGGCATAAAATAATGCTCAAAGAAAAACTATTAGAACTAAGAAAGAAAATAAAAAGTAAAAAACCTGACTTCGTTAGGTACGAAAGCTGGAGATATAAGCGAGTTAAACCAAACTGGCGTAAACCAAAAGGAATCGACAGTAAAGTACGTGAAAAGAGAAAAGGCTGGATCAAAATGCCAGACGTCGGTTATCGATCGCCAAAAGTCGTTAGAGGGTTGCATCCATCGGGATTTGAAGAAGTCCTTGTTTATCGACCCGAAGATTTAGAAAAACTAGATCCGACAAAACACGCTGTAAGAATTGCTCATACAGTTGGAACAAGAAAAAGACTTGCCATCCTTGAAAAAGCAGAAGAACTGGAGTTGGTTGTATTAAACCCAGCTGAGGAGGTTCGCAGAGGTGAAATTGAGGAGTCAGAGGAGATTGGCATCTGAAATACTTAAGGTAGGCATTCATAGAGTTTGGATAGATCCTGATTATGTTGATGAAGTTAGTATGGCTGTTAGACGTGAAGATATTAGACGTTTAATTAAAGATGGTATAATTCGTGCTCTACCTGAAAAGGGAATATCAACAAGTAGAGCCAAAAAGCTTCATGAACAAAAGAAGAAAGGTAGAAGAAGAGGTCATGGAAGTAGAAAAGGAAGAAAAACCGCTAGAATGCCTCGAAAAGAAAGTTGGATGAATAAAATAAGGGCTATTAGGAGAAAACTTAGAGAATTACGAGATAAAAGAGTCATAACTCGAAGGGTTTATAGAATGTTGTATATGAAAGCAAAAGGCGGAACATTTGGAAGTGTTCGTCATCTATTACATTACATAGAGGAACATAACTTGGCGAGAAAGGCTATATTAGAATAGGAGGTTTAGAAATGGCAAAAGGCCCAAGGTACAGAGTACTCTTCAGAAGACGTAGAGAAGGAAGAACAGACTATTACTTAAGAAGAAAATTGGTAATATCAGGCTTACCAAGATTAGTTGCTAGAAAAACTCTAAAACACACAATTACACATATTGTAATTGCTCAACCTGAAGGAGATAAAACCTTGGTTTATGCTCATAGTAGCGAACTTGTACAAAAATATGGTTGGCTAGGTGGAACTGGAAATTTACCCGCAGCATACCTAACAGGTCTATTAGTAGGATACAAAGCGTTAAAAGCTGGCATTAAGAAAGCCATACTCGACATAGGGCTTCACAGACCAACGAAAGGAAATAGAGTATTTGCAGTTCTTAAAGGTGCTGTGGATGCCGGCTTAGAAATCCCACACGGCGAAGAGATACTACCAGACGACTCCAGAATAAGAGGAGAACACATCGCAAAATATGCCGAACTCTTAGAACAAAATAACCCAGATCGATATCAAAAACAATTTTCACAATATCTTAAAAGAGGTTTAGATCCCAAAAAACTCCCGGAACACTTCGAAGAAGTCAAAAATAAGATAATTTCAGAATTTGGGGAGGGCTCGTAATGGCAAGCCGTACCGTGGATATCGAGGAGTGGAAACCTAGGACGAGAATAGGTCGTTTGGTAAAGGAAGGACAAATAACATCAATTGACGAAATATTCCGTGCAGCTCTACCAATTAAAGAACCTGAAATAGTTGATTTTCTTCTTCCTAATCTCGAGGAGGAAGTCGTTGACATAAATCTTGTTCAACGACAGACAGATGCAGGTGAATTGTCAAGATTTAGAGCAACAGTGGTGATCGGTAATAGAGATGGCTATGTGGGCATAGGAGAAGGCAAAGCGCAAGAAATCGGTCAGGCAATAAGAAAAGCCATAGTAGATGCCAAACTAAATATAATACCAGTTAGAAGAGGATGTGGAAGCTGGGAATGTAGATGCCACTATCCACACTCCGTACCGTTTAAGGTTGAAGGGAAAAGTGGAAGTGTAAGGGTCATACTTATACCCGCACCGAGAGGAACAGGGCTAGTTGCGGGTGATGTTGCAAAAGTCGTTTTGAGACTCGCAGGAATCCAAGATGTATGGTCAAGAACGTTTGGAGAAACTAGGACGGCGCCGAACTTCGCTAAAGCTGTATACGACGCACTTAGAAGAACCTATAAATTCGTGTCTCCCAAGGATTGGGGAAGAGTCTAAGGAGGCATACTAATGCAGGAAAAAAAGAGATTTGCAGTAGTAAGGCTTCGAGGAAGTGTTGGAGTTCGTAAAGAGGTAGAAGACACCTTAAAAATGTTAAGACTTTATAAAGTTCACCATACCGTTATTATAGACAACAGACCAAGTTATTTAGGCATGTTACAAAAAGTAAAAGATTATGTTACATGGGGAGAGATCAATGCAGAAACTTTGACAGCAATGCTGAAAAAAAGAGGAAGACTCGTAGGCAACAAAAAATTAAGTGATGAAATTGTTCAAAAATATACACCATACAAAACGATAGAAGAATTTGCAAAAGCAATTGTTGAATTTAAAGCAGAACTTGGCGATATACCAATTCTCAAACTAGTATTTCGGTTACATCCACCAAAAGGCGGATTAAAAGGGTCAAAGAAAAGACCACACCCCGATGGAGGGGAACTTGGTTATAGAGGCGAAGCAATAAATGATCTACTTAAAAAAATGATCTAGAAGGAGGCAATAAGATGGTAGTAAGAAGAAGGAAAAAAAGTAGAAAATTCCGAGGTTCAAGAACTCATGGATACGGTAGAGTAGGGCAGCATCGCAAAGGCGGATCACGAGGAGGAAAAGGACGTGCAGCTGGAAGAAAACATGGACACATGTGGTCCTACATAATTAAATATGAACCTAACCGATTCGGTAAACATGGCTTTCACCGACCACAAGAACTAATTAGGGAGCCTAGAACCATAAACATCGGGGAATTGGATGAAAAAATTGATTTTCTGCTTGAAAATAAAATTGCTGAGTATGAAAGAGATCAGATAGTTGTTGATGTAACGAAATTAGGTTTAGATAAAGTTCTTGGAAAGGGAAAAATAACAAAACCTCTTATCGTTAAAGCTAAATCATTTACCATGTCAGCTATAAAGAAAATAGAGGAGGCCGGAGGAAAAGCAATAGTTATCCATTAGATTTATAATCATCAGCAATTTTAACATCTTATATAACAATATTATTATCTGAGAGGGTTCCACAATGAGCAAGTTCCTAAATTTCTTCGCGCCCTTTGTGAGGTTTACACCGGAGGTAAAGTCACCAGACCGAGATGTAACGTTTAAGGAAAAACTGTTTTGGACAGCTATTGTACTAATTATATATCTAGTTATGAGTAATATGCCGCTTTATGGAATTCCTAAAGGCCAAGGATACGATTATCTTTACTGGATGCGAGTTATATTAGCATCTAAACGTGGAACCCTAACTGAACTCGGCATAGGCCCAATAGTCACAGCCGGATTAATAATGCAACTTCTAGCAGGATCAAAAATAATTGAAGTAGATTTCTCAGACCCCGAAGATAGAGCACTGTTTACTGGCGCTCAAAAGGTACTAGCCATAATTATAACGGTTTTCCAAGCATTCGCATACCTCTACGCTAAAGCATTTGGGCCATTATCATTTGAAAACTCGGTGGCAGTATTTCTACAACTCGTAGCAGCAGGAATACTAATAATTCTCCTAGACGAGACACTTCAAAAAGGATGGGGACTAGGAAGCGGAGTAAGTTTATTCATAGCAACAAACACAGCCGAATTAATCCTCTGGGGGTCATTCTCTCCCTTCCCAACAAGAGATCAAGGAGATGGCCTCTATCGAGGCGCCGTTCTGGCTTTTTTCCAATTGATGATAGATGCTGCTGGAACAGGAAAATGGCGTGAAAACCTTATTCATGCATTTAACCGTCCAAACAATCTACCAGATATGAGTGGAGTCCTAGCTACAGTTGTAGTTTTTCTCGTTGTTATTTACCTTGAAGCGTGTAGGGTAGAAATACCAGTTTCATACGCTAAATTTAGAGGATTTAAGGGCAAATACCCAATAAAACTCCTATACGTCTCAAATATACCAGTAATCCTAGTACAAGCGCTCTACGCAAACCTAATATTCTTTGGTCAACTCTTCTGGTCAAGATGGAAGGACACAAACAATGTCTTACTATCTTTGTTTGTAAAAGCTCTCGGCCAATTCGAGCCTACCGAAGCAGGCTACCTCAAACCGACAGGAGGTTTAGTTTATTATCTTACTCCTCCAAGAAGCCTAGAAGTTATTATAACAGAACCTTTAAGAGCGATTATATATCTCACAGTTTTTGTTGCTCTCTGCGCTATGTTCAGCAGTGTTTGGATAGAAGTATCGGGCATCGGACCTAGAGATATAGCTTATCAGCTACTTCAAGCTGGAATGCAAGTCCCTGGTTTTAGGCGGTCGCCAAAAATTATAGAAAAAATCTTAGAAAGATATATACCAACGGTTACAGTATTAGGTGGAATCATTGTAGGATTAATAGCAGCGCTTGCAGATTTTCTAGGCGCCCTAGGAACGGGAGTCGGCGTTTTACTAACCGTCGGCATCATATATCAATACTATCAAATAATTGCTCAAGAGCAACTCGCAGAGATCCATCCAGCATTAAGAGGACTATTAGGGCTAGAATGAGGGAGAAATGATGATTAGTATATGGGAAAAGCTAGTATCCTTCGTAAGCCAGTTACTAGAGCCTTATAAGTACCCTCCAAACTCCGCCATTTTCATATTTATACTTTCTGTTGCGTTATCAGTCTTAATTTCAGCATTAAACAGAATGATCCTTGACATAGAAAAATTAAGAAGATATGAGGAAAAAATACGAAAGTGGCAACAAATGTACTTTAAAGCGAGAAAAACAGGAGACAAAAAACTACTTTTAAAAGCTGAAAGACAAAGCAAATACATACAAAGACTTCAATCAAAGGTTGCATCGGAAAGATTCAAACCTATGCTAATATATCTTGTCCCATTTATGCTACTGTTTTGGATACTTAATAGCATATACAAGAAATCAATTGTTGTCTTTCTACCGATCGCATTACCGTGGCTTGGAAACCAACTCACTTTCTTTTGGTGGTACCTCCTCTGCAACTTTGCCGTCGGAGGGCCAATCCAAAAATTATTTAAAATAACCTAAAGGCTATTATCAAAAAACTTAATAACTCATTACCATTGCTAATATGTTACCTACGGAGGTACAAAAATGCCAGAACCACGCTATCGATCAAGGTCTATAAGAAGAAGATATCTATGCACACCTGGAGGAAGAGTAACTATCCACTACCGGAGGAAAAAACCTGACGTAGCGAAATGTGCGCTATGCGGTCAACCCCTTAGAGGAGTACCCAGATTAAGACCAGCAGAGTTCAGAAAACTCACAAAAAGTCAGAGAAGGCCTGAAAGACCTTTCGGTGGATATCTGTGTCACAAATGTTTAGCGTTAGAAATTAAAAAGGCCGTTAGAGGTATAGCATAGCGATGAACCTTATAATAGCCATTAGCGGACCTGCAGGAAGCGGAAAAACAACCTATGCTAAAAAATTAGCAGCAGAGTTAGGACTACGCTATATCTCGGCGGGACAATTATTTAGAAGAATGGCGAATGAAAAAGGCATGTCTTTAGTAGAATTCAGCCGAATAGCAGAAAAAAACTACGAAATAGATAAAGAAATAGATAGAAGAACCTTAGAAGAGGCAAAAAGAGGTAATGTGATACTAGACGGAAGACTAACAGCGTGGGTAACAAAAGACATCGCAGATCTAAAAATACTTCTTACAGCTCCTCTAGAAGTGAGAGTAAAGCGGATAGCAAATAGAGATAAAAAAGATTATAACGAAGTCTTTAAAGAAACTGTCGAACGCGAGCGAAGCGAGCTGAAAAGATATAAAGAAATCTACGGCGCAAATCCCTACGAGCTTTCACTATATGACATCGTATTGAATACAAGTAAATTTACCATAAATGCAGCGGTAAGAATTTTAAAGAAAATAGTTGAGGAATATGTTGCCTCCCGCACCTCAACAGGATGAATCTAGCTGGGGCGACCTACTAGATGACTGAGAGTGTAGGAGGTGAAATAGTTGAGCGCAATAGAAGTAGGAAGAATATGCGTTAAAACAAGTGGAAGAGAAGCAGGAAGAAAATGTGTAATTGTCGAAATAATTGATAAAAATTTTGTTTTAGTAACTGGACCAAAAGATGTAACTGGTGTTAGAAGAAGAAGATGCAACATCAAACATCTTGAACCAACACCAGACAAAATAGAAATAAGTAAAGGTGCAAGTGACGAGGAAGTTAAAAAAGCCCTTGAAGAAGCAGGCAAACTTGAAGAAATGAGAGAAAAAATTAAAATAGCACCAAAAATCATTTAAACTCCTATTTTCTTTAATATTTTGAGAATAGACATGTTTCTGTAACGTAAGGTGAATTGTTTGAGTAAAAGAAAACTGCCATCAGATGTAAAAAGAGAAATTTTGATAAAAAACGAAGCGGAGACAAGCCCAGATTATGGATGTCCACCTACTGAGAGACCTATTGAGGAGCATATAAGAAAGGGAATTATAAATTTAGATAAACCAGCCGGCCCAACTAGCCATGAAGTTGTTTCATGGGTCAAAAAAATTTTAAATTTAAGAAAAGCTGGGCACGGAGGAACGTTAGACCCAAAGGTAACAGGTATACTTCCAGTAGCATTAGAGGACGCCACAAAAATTATTCAATCACTTCTCCCGGCAGGAAAGGAATATGTAACAGTCATTCAACTTCATGGGGATGTATCAAAGGAAAAAATTAAAAAAGTTATTAAAGAGTTTGAGGGCCCCATATATCAGCGCCCTCCAGTACGTTCATCGGTAAAAAGACGATTAAGAATAAGAAACATCTATTACATAGATATCCTCGAAGTAGAAGGCCGTAACATTCTTTTAAGAATTGGATGTCAAGCTGGAACCTACATTAGAAAAATTGCTCACGATATTGGGGAAGCTTTAGGTGTTGGAGCTCACATGAGAGAACTTAGAAGAACGCGAACAGGACCTTTCAAAGAAGATGTAACATTAGTAACCCTACATGACGTGATTGACGCCTACTACTTTTGGAAAGAAGACGGTGATGAAACTTTCCTAAGAAAAGTCATACAACCTATGGAGAAGGGCCTAGAACACCTGCCACATATTTGGATTAGAGATTCAGCTGTAGATGCGGTATGCCATGGAGCAAATTTGGCGGCTCCTGGTATTGTTAAACTTCACGGCGGCATAAAACCTGGAGATCTAGTTGCAATTTTCACCTTAAAAAATGAAGCTGTAGCCCTTGGGAAAGCCCTAGTGTCTTCAAAAGAAATGTTAGAGAAAAACCATGGAATTGTTGTTGACACCGAGAGAGTATTGATGGAGAGAGGTACATATCCCTCTTGGCACGAATTTAAGAAAGAACAAAAATCCTAATAATCAAAATTTAACTAAAATATCAAAATAAACGGAAGAAAACAATATGCCTAACCACTATTTCTCAAAAATTCCCGTAACCCCACTAAAAATTTACAAGATAAAGACTGTTCTAAGAGGAATGTACTTCGAATTTTTAACAGCTCCAGGAGTGTTTTCATACAAAAAAGTTGATAAAGGCACACGTATTCTAATAGAGTCCATGGTGCTTCCCGAAGAAGGATATCTATTGGATTTAGGCTGTGGATATGGTATAATAGGCATAGTTGCGGCAAAAATAAACCCAAAGTTAAAAGTATTTATGACAGATATTAATGAGAGAGCAGTCTGGTTAGCAAAGAAAAATGCCGAACTAAACCAAGTTAAAAACATAAAAGTATTACAAGGAGACTTGTATAAGCCAGTAATCAACCAAAAATTTGACGCAATAATCACCAACCCCCCTATTCACGCCGGACTAAAAACAGTTTTTGAAATAATAGAAAAATCACCCAACCACCTTAATCAAAACGGAACCCTACAGATAGTAGCCAAAACTAAGCTAGGAGCAAAAAGAATAGCTGAAAAAATGTTGCAAACATATAAAAACGTTAAAGAAATATCTAAAAAATCAGGATACCGTGTCTTATTATCCAGAAGAATTTATAAGGAATAAGTATTTAACCAAAATTCCGTCACTTACTTTAAATAATGGTATAATTAAGATTGTGCATTGTCTTTAAATACGCAAATAATGTTATAATACCCAGAAACTTTAAACAAAGATAATTGTAGGTGCCGGGGTAGCCAAGTGGACTACAGGCCTTATGCCGGTTAGGGCGCGGGCCTGGAGATCCAAGTAAGCCACGAGATAGCCCGTGGCCCTTACGGGCCGCGTGGGTTCGAATCCCACCCCCGGCGCCATAATAGTTCAAAGCACGTGCTAAGATCATAAGTCTGGTTTTACTTGACAACCCAGACTAAACCTTTTTATTTTGTGAATATGTTGTGAAGTTGAGAAGCGTAATACCTCGAAAAGCGACTTAAAATTTCATTATTTTTGTTGAAGTTTTACGGTTTATTTCCTTGTTTTTCACTAAAAACAGATTGATTGTAATATGTGGATGAAAAATTTAGATTTATGTTTGGTTATATCATTTGCGAAAAGTGAAATTTTAAACTGAATTTTTTATATCTTTAAATATTGCATATTAACATTGGAAGGATGTTTTCTAAGCCGTAAGTTAATGGGAAAATTTAAATAGTACTGAACTTTTCAAAATGGTTAGCCTTTTGGAGGTGCAATTAGTGGTATCAAGGGAATATCGTCATGTAGTAAGGGTTGCAGGCGTAGACCTAAAAGGCACCATGAGCTTACTCTACGGACTTACAGGAATAAAGGGAATTGGATTTAGGTTAGCTAAAGCTATTATCCAAGTTACCGGTTTAAATCCTGATATGAAAGTTGGCTATCTTACTGATAAAGATGTCAAAAAAATTGAGGAAGTACTTTCCAATCCGATTGAATATGGTATTCCTTCGTGGATGTTAAATCGCCGTAAAGATTATGCAACTGGCCAAGATATTCACTTAACTGGCTCAGATTTGGTATTAACCATTAAAAGCGATATTGATCGTATGAAAAAAATTAAAAGTTGGAAAGGTATTAGGCATGCGCTTGGACTCAAAGTTCGCGGTCAACGTACCAGAACCACTGGTAGAGGCGGAAGAACGATCGGAGTAACTAAGAAGAAAAAGAAGTAGTGGGAGGCTAAAATATGGGGGATCCGAAAAAACAAAGAAAGAAGTATATTCCTCCAAGACATCCATGGCAAAAAGAACGTTTAGAGAGGGAAATAGTAGTTGTTGGTAAGTACGGTTTAAGAAATAAAAGAGAATTATGGATACATCAAACACAATTAAGAAAATATAGGCATAGGGCACGTGAAATACTTGCATTACCACCAGATATTAGAGAAAAACACGAGAAAGAATTGATTAATAAACTTTATAAAATGGGGATTCTTCATGAAGATGCAACCCTTGACGATGTTCTAAGTTTAACTGTTGAGGATATATTAGAAAGAAGACTGCAAACAATCGTTTATAGGAAAGGACTGGCAAAGAGTATTTATCATGCTCGACAACTCATCACTCACGGACATATTGCTATAAATGGTCGAAGAGTTACTGTTCCATCCTACATGGTTAGTAGAGATGAAGAAGATTTGATTACCTATTTCCCTACATCACCGTATAATGATCCTAAACACCCAGAAAGACCTCAAGCCACACCGGAAACACCATCTGTAGAGGAGGCTGCTCAAAGTGAGTAAAGAAAAAAAGAAAATCAAATGGGGAGTAGCTCACATATACAGCAGCTACAATAATACAATTGTACATATTACTGATCTAACTGGTGCAGAAACCATCGCTATAGCTAGCGGCGGAATGATAGTCAAAGCAGATAGAGAAGAGTCTTCACCATATGCAGCCATGCAAGCTGCGTTTAGAGTGGCTGAAGCGGCAAAAGAAAAAGGAATAACAGCAATACATATCAAGGTTAGAGCGCCAGGGGGACACGGACCAAGAAACCCTGGACCAGGAGCACAAGCAGCCATAAGAGCTTTAGCAAGATCAGGATTGAGAATTGGCCGAATAGAAGATGTAACACCAATACCACATGACGGAACAAGACGTCCTGGTGGAAGAAGGGGTAGAAGAGTTTAAAGATGCAGTTTTGTTTTCTTGGAGGAGACGGCATGAATATTAGAATTTTGGAAAAAGATGAAAACTCAATAAAATTTATTCTTGAAGATGTAGATGTAGCATTTGCAAATAGTTTAAGGCGTATAATAATAGCCGAAGTACCAACCATGGCCATAGATGATGTCATAATAATAGAAAACAGTTCACCTCTATTTGATGAAATAATTGCCCATAGACTTGGTTTAATTCCACTTAAAACAGATCTAGATACATATGTTCTACCCGAAAAATGTCAATGTGGAGGCGAAGGTTGCGCAAACTGCCAAGTAGCTCTGACATTAGAAGTTGAGGCAACCGATGGTCCTATGACCGTGTATTCCGGTCATTTAAAATCTCAAGACCCTAAAATCGTTCCGGTAAGTGAAAAAATTCCTATAGTTAAGTTAGCTAAAGGACAAAAACTTGTATTGGAAGCATATGCCAGATTAGGACGCGGTAAAGAGCATGCGAAATGGCAACCTGTATCCGTTGCAGCGTACAAATATTTACCAATCATAAACCTTGATTACGAAAAATGCGATCAATGTGGGGCTTGCGTTGAAGCTTGCCCAAGAGAAATTCTCGAATTAAAAAATGGTGAACTTGTAATAGGAGACGTATTTAATTGTAACCTATGTAAATCATGTGAAGAAGCTTGTGATCTCGAAGCTATTAAAATATCATTTGATGACAGAACTTTCATATTTACCATCGAAGGTACAGGCGTATTACCGCCAGAAAGAATTTTAGAAGAAGCAGTAAAAATCCTTGCTGAAAAGGCTGATCAACTGATTGAAGAAATGGAAAAAGTTAAAGAGGTGCGAGGTGGTTCCTAATGGTTCACCGCACTGGTCCAACAGATATAAACGTGAGAAAGCTAATAAGAAAATTAAGAAAGCAGTCTAGAATAGAACAAGTTAACATATGGCGTGATATTTCTGAGCGTCTACTAGGTCCTAGAAGACAGAGAGCGGAAGTTAATGTTTCAAAAATAAATCGCTACACTAAAGATGGAGACACTGTATTGGTTCCTGGGAAGGTCCTAGGAGCTGGAAGTATAAACCACAAAGTTTATGTTGCTGCTTTATCTTTTTCCGAAAATGCTAGGAGAAAAATAGAAGCTGCTGGAGGAAAATGTTTAACAATAGAAGAACTTATGCAAACGAATCCCAGAGGATCAAATATAATAATCATGGAATGAGGTAACAAAAATGGCATCTGAAGAAATCACCGTAATTGATGCAAATAATGCAATTCTTGGAAGACTTGCAAGTGTAGTAGCTAAAAAACTACTTAATGGAGAAAAAATAGCTATTGTAAATGCGGAAAAAGCAATTATTTCAGGTAAATTTGATAGCATAATTGGAGAATATAAGGAGTGGTTGAGAAAAAGAACCCACACAAACCCGAAAAGGGGGCCTTTCCATTACAGGAGACCTGACAAACTTGTAAAAAGGATAATTCGAGGCATGTTACCTTGGAAAAAGCCCCGCGGGAAACAGGCCTACAAGAGACTTAAAGTTTACATAGGAGTCCCAGATGAGTTTAAAGATAAAGAGCCCATAAAAATCCCCGAAGCTGATGGTAGCAGACTTAGAGGAAAATATATTACAATATTTGAATTATCCCAACAGATAGGTTGGAACCCGCCCAAAAATCTAATTGTGGAGGAGCAATGAAATGGCAAAGATCCTTCTTACGAGCGGGAAAAGAAAAACAGCAATAGCTAGAGCTGTTATAAGAGAGGGGAAAGGAAGAATAAGAATTAACAAAATTCCTGTTGAAATATATCAACCAGAATTAGCAAGATGGAAAATCATGGAACCACTCCTCCTAGCGGGTGACGATGTCGTAAGTAAAATAGATATTGATGTAAAAGTTGAAGGCGGAGGATATATGGGACAGGCAGAAGCTGCACGAATAGCAATTGCTAGGGCATTAGTAGAATGGACTGAGGATCCAACTCTAAAAAAGAAACTCATAGAATATGATAGGTCAATGCTTGTAGGAGATCCCAGAAGAACAGAACCTAAAAAATTCGGAGGCAGAAGTGCAAGAGCTAGAAGACAAAAGTCGTACAGATAATTATCCTTACTGAACATTCCCTGTTCATTTGTTACCTGTCTTAAATTGTATCTTAAAGTTAAAATTTTGTAATAATTCGTTAAATGGTCATTCTTGAAGTCTTTGCAAACAAGGAGGTGTGAGATAAAGCTGAAAATCGCTCTACTCAAATACTTGAAAAGGGGTGTGTTTATGTGATAATTCCGGTCCGATACTGACATTGCACCTAGCAATCGGTGCAATGTCAGCGGAAAGCTTTACCTGTGGAAAATTAATTGGTGATAAATGGGAAGAATTTGCAAGACGTGTAAGACAAGGTGAAGATCCAAAACAAGTGCTGGATGATCTGGGTATTAAACGATATTGTTGTAGAAGAATGTTTCTTAGCCATGTAGATCTGATAGATGAGGTCTTAGATTTTAGCCTACCAACATAAAATACGAAAACTTTTTATTACAAAAAATCGATCCTTTTCGCACCTCACATATACAATTATCTGAATGGAGGGTTTAAATGAGCGAAGAAGTCATTGAAGGTTTGCTAATCCCATTAGAACAATATCTAGCAGCAGGTGTTCATATCGGAACCAGAATTAAAACAAAATCGATGGCTGAATTTGTATATCGGGTAAGACCTGACGGCCTCTATGTCTTAGATGTTAGAAAAACCGATGAAAGAATCAGAATTGCAGCAAAAATGTTAGCAAGATATGAACCACAGAAAATTCTTGTCACATCAGCTAGACAATATGGACAAAAACCCGCTAAAAAATTTGCTGAACTCACTGGAACTCATGTTATAGTAGGCAGATTCGTGCCCGGAACATTAACAAATCCCGCATACCCGGGATATATGGAGCCAGATATACTTTTAGTTACTGATCCTAGAGCAGATAGGCAAGCAGTTAGTGAAGCAATGGAAGCTAGAATACCAGTAATAGCTCTCTGCGATACAGATAACATTACTGCAAACGTAGATTTAGTTATACCAACAAATAACAAAGGGCGCAAGGCACTAGCCCTTATATACTGGTTACTCGCACGTCAAGTCTTAAGAGAAAGAGGAGAATTACCTCCAGACGGCGATTTACCCGTACCCGTTGAGGAGTTTGAAACAAAGATAATCCTCAAAGCCTAATTTAAAACACTAGTATTAAGCAGCATTCACAAGTTTAGTTCGTTAAACTTCGAAAAATCATTACTGAATAGATTTTTTCTAAGGATACATCGTGTCTTGTCTTCCGTTTTTAGTCTTTACAATTCGACTCTAAGTGCAATTTACTTTAACCAAGTTCTATTAAAATTTAAGTACTTGCACTACTAGCTTGAATACGTTACCCCGTTTTTACCCAAAACAGGGATGTGTAAATATGTCACGAAAAGTTGTAGCATCAGCCCCCGGTAAAGTTATACTTTACGGAGAACACAGTGTTGTATATGGTGAGCCAGCTATAGCAATAGCTCTTTCAAAAAGAGCCTACGTAACAGTCTACCCTTCATCTTCATCGGCAATAGAGATCAATGCATTAGATTACGGGGTAAAAACGGAACTTCCTCAGGAAAGAGCAAAAATAAATGTAGAACATGAAAAATTTAAAATACTGCAGCCAATTTGGGAAGCATGTCTTCAAGTCTTAGAATATACAAGCACTAAGCAAGGCTTGAAAATAATAGTGAAATCTCAAATCCCGAGGGAAGCAGGTCTCGGGTCTTCTGCAGCAGTAGCGGTATCAACGATTGCAGCCGTAGGCTCTTTGATTGAAGCTAATTTCACTCCTCAAATAATTTCAAAACTTGCATATGAAGCAGAAAAAATAGTTCATAAAACCCCAAGTGGTATAGATAATACAATAGCTACATTTGGCGGCGCTGTTCTATTCCAAAAAGGAAACATAACGAAGATACAGATAGGAAAAAATTTACCACTAGTAATTGGAAATACTGGCGTAAAAAGGTCAACAAAACAGCTTGTATTAAAGGTAAAATCCCTTAAAGAGAAATATGAAGACATTGTAGCACCAATAATTAAAAATATCGGTCTCATAATTCCTAAGGCATTGAAGGCACTGAATGAGGGGGACCTACCGACACTTGGAGAGTTGATGAACATTAATCAGGGTCTGCTAGACGCGTTAGGGGTCTCAACGAAGGATATAGCCAAGCTAATTTACGCAGCAAGAAGTGCAGGAGCCTATGGAGCGAAGCTTACAGGTGCCGGAGGGGGAGGCTGTATTATAGCGTTAACACCACCTGAAAAACAAAACAAAGTAGCAGAGGCAATAAAGAGAGAGGGCGGTGAGCCTATAATAACAGAAATCTCTTTAAAAGGGGTTAAAATTGAAGAAAAATGAGCTCATCATTTTAAAATTTGGCGGTAGTGTAATAACAGATAAAGAAAACCCTTTCACAGCAAGAATAGATGTGATAGACCAGCTGGCAAGGGAAATATCCGAATATAAAGGTAAGATGATAATTATACATGGGGGAGGATCTTTTGGACATTCTGTGGCTCACAAGTATAAAATAAAAGAGGGTTATAGGGAAACTCAACAACTTGTTGGCTTTGCAGAAACCCACCTTTCCATGCAAAAATTAAACACCATAATTCTGCAGAGGCTAATAAAATATGGTGTTCCAGCAGTTCCTGTACCTCCACTTTCAATAATAACTAGTGAAAACGGTATAATCAAAGAAATGGGATATGAAGTAATAGAAAAAATGATAAACATGAATTTTGTTCCAGTCCTTCATGGAGACACCATACTAGATGAAAAAATGGGATTCACAATTGTTTCAGGGGATCAGATAGCAGCTTACCTATCCGTGAAACTTAACGCAGCACGTTTAATTTTTGTTTTGGATGTAGATGGTCTATACACAAATGATCCCCGTAAATTTCCAAAAGCTAAATTAATAGAGGAAATAGATGTTCAAACTCTTAAAAAAATGGTTAACACATTTAAGGGTAGAAAAGGGGTAGATGTGACTGGGGGAATAGCTGAAAAAGTCAGATGGATAATATATGCAGCCGAAAGAGGAACACAAGTTACCCTAATAAATGGCAATGCCGTTGGAAGACTTAAAAGAATACTAAGGGGAGAAAAGGCGATCGGAACCTACATTTATAGCAAAATCTAAAACAAAAGGTGGAAATATTCATGAATAGTAACGTAATAAAGGAAAAAACACTCGTTACTAAGCGGAACGAGACAACAGAAGGAAGAAAAATCGAACATATCCTCATATGTTTATCAAAAGATGTCGAAGCAAAAGAAAAAACTACGGGACTTAATGACATCGAATTTGTCCACGTTTCTCTTCCTGAAATAAACAAAACAGATGTAGATATTTCTATTAAACTCCTAGGACATGAATTGTCGGCACCAATAGTCATTGCAGCCATGACAGGAGGGCATCCCAAAACCGCTAAAATAAATGCAACACTTGCAGAAGCCGCTCAGAAATTAAACATAGCTATGGGAGTTGGAAGCCAAAGAGCCGCTCTAGAAGACCCTTCCCTAGAATACACATATTCCATAGCGCGAGAAAAGGCCCCAGACATCCTCCTAATAGGAAATATAGGTGCACCACAAATATTAGATGAAAATAGAATTGAAACAATCAGAAAAGTAGTAGATATGATAGATGCAAACGCTGTAGCCATACATTTAAACGCACTTCAAGAAGCTATACAACCTGAGGGAGAAGTTACATTCAAGGGAGTAATCTCGGCAATAGAAGACATAACAAGAAAAATAAAAGTACCAATTATAGCTAAGGAAACAGGCGCTGGGATTGCACGGGAAGAAGCGATACTCTTAGAAAAAGTGGGTGTTAAAGCTATAGACATCGGAGGAACCGGAGGCACAAGCTGGGCTGCTGTCGAAACATATAGAGCTGAAAACCGTGGAATGAAGCTTGCCGCGAGTATTGGCAGAACATTTTGGGACTGGGGAATTCCCACAGCTATAAGTACAATTGAAGCAGCTTATTTCACAAATAGTGTTGAAATTATAGCAACCGGAGGAGTCAGGACAGGCCTAGATGCAGCAAAACTTATCTCAATAGGAGCCAACGCCGTAGGTATTTCTTTACCGCTATTAAAACCAGCTTACGAAGGGAAAGTGGAAAAAGTAGTACAAATTCTACGAAAAATCATAGAAGAACTTAAAATAGCTATGTTTCTCGTCGGTGCATCTAAAATAAGCGACTTAAAAAAAGCCGACATAATAATCACAGGAAAAACAGCCGAATGGTTAAAAGCTAGAGGATTTGATATAGTAACATTCGCAAATAGAAGAAAGCAAAACCGGAGAAAATAAAATGAAAATACCTCAAGTGTTTGTTGAAATCCCCTCAACAGAAATAGAAAAGTACATCGAAAGCGGGAAGGCTCAAGCAAATATGCTATTGTCTTTCCCAGATAAAAAAATCGAAATGTGGATAAATAAGGGAGACGAAATTCCGGACATAAAAAGTGCCAAAGTTTTCGTACAGAAGATCTACGATGCAGCTTACCAAGAGATATTTGACTTAGAAAAGGGGGAAGTAGAGAAGGATTGTATCATAATCTACCCGGACAGAAAAACACAAATACGATTAAAAAAGGGAGACAAAATAGCTATAGTTGAGGCAAAAGGTTACATAGTTCAACCCTATGCAGACATAGGTGTTAGAGTATTCAAAGATCTCCAACTAGCAGCAATAATTACAAAGAAAGGCGAAATACGCTATGCAAGATCTCCGGTAAGAGGCGTCGTCGTATATGTGGCAGAATTATATCAAAAACCGCAAACTATGATCTTCTTCATACTTCCTGAATGACATAGCATAGATGTTTAAAATTCAAAGTATTTTGATAATTTATGATTGAGGAGAAATAATTAAGCCTACTCCTTTTTCCACTTTAATGTCCACTTCAATTTTCTTGGATCTCTTTTCATTTCTACCAAAGATTTTCTACACTTACTTGAACAGAACCAAAGCACTGTTCCATCGTTTTTGACAAACATCATACCTGTTCCAGGCTCTATATCCCTTCCACAGAACGAACATTTTTGCGTTTTTACCACGATTATTCCCCCCTTATCTTACAACTATTTTTCTAGCTTCTCTTTCAGTTTCTCTTAACATTAAAATATCTCCCAATCTAACGGGTCCTTTAACATTTCTTGTGAGAATTCTACCTTTGTCCCTTCCTTCTAATATTCTGACTCTCACCTGTGTGATTTCTCCGGTGACCCCAGTACGACCAATAATCTGAATAACTTCCGCAGGAGTTCCTCTATCTGCCTCTGCACTCATGAAAACAACCTCCAACACTAAATAATCGTATGCATACTTTTAGACTTTATACGTACCATGCTATAGTTTGAATTTCAAATATAAGTTGCTGGCAACTATTTTACCTTAATATCTTTTTAAACTTACTGTCAAGTTATCCACAAGAGATAACGATCTACGAGTAGGTAATCGAAAAATTCATAAATAAACTGGCAGTATCCATAAACCGCCGATGAGAAATGAAGAAACCGGAGGGAGGCATCATGTCTAAACCACCATATGTAAAATTCACAGTACCAAAGGAACTAGCTGAAAAAGCGCTGGAAGCCTTAGAGATAGCTAGAGACACTGGACAGATACGAAAAGGTACTAATGAAACAACCAAAGCCATAGAGAGAGGACTAGCAAAACTAGTATTAATCGCTGAAGACGTAGATCCGCCTGAAATAGTAATGCATCTGCCTATTCTATGCGAAGAGAAAAACGTACCATACATATATGTACCAAGCAAACAGCAACTCGGAGCATCAGCAGGAATAGACGTTGCCGCAGCCTCAGCATGTATCATTGATCCAGGGGATGCAAAAGATCTCGTGCGAGAAATAGCAGAAAAAGTAAAGGAGCTCAAATAAACTGAGAAATTCAGATAAAATCCTATTTTTATTTATCAAGTCCTAAAAGAGGAGATAGAAATGGAGAGAACTCTCCTAATCGTTAAGCCTGACGGAGTTGTTAGAGGCTTAGTTGGTGAGGTTATATCTCGAGTGGAAAGAAAAGGATTAAAAATTGTAGCATTAAAAATGATGAGGCTTTCCAAAGAAAAAGCAGAAGAACTATACAGTGTCCATAAGGGGAAATCATTTTTTCAAGAATTAATTGAACATATAACTTCTGCACCAATAGTTGCAATGATTCTAGAAGGAGAAAACGCAATTCAAATCGTTAGAAATATGATAGGAGCAACAGACCCCTCCAAAGCAAACCCTGGAACAATACGCGGAGATTATGCATTAACCATAACTAAGAACGTAGTACATGCTGCAGATTCTAAAGAAAATGCAGAAAGAGAAATCAAAGTAATTTTCGGAACGGAGAAACCAATAGAGTATAAACGTACAGACGAAAACTGGCTTTACTAAAATCAAACAATTTTCTTTTCATCACATTTATAAAGTTCAGTTAAGTTGTTCTCATGAATACTCACACAAAGGTATTAAAGTATTAAAATAATAGAAACGAATAGCTTTTCATGTTAAATTAATTTGCGTTCAAAAACTAAACAATTATTGAATTTTATAGGGGGATTTAAATTGACTCTTAGACAACCAATTTGCGTCATGTTAGGTCATATAGACCATGGAAAAACAACCCTACTCGACAAAATCCGCGGAACTGCAGTCCAACTACGTGAAGCTGGGGGCATAATCTAGTCAGACAATCGTCTGGCTAGATGCCAAACCCAGCATATAGGAGCATCTTTTCTCCCAGCAGAAGTTATCAAAAAAATATGCGGAAAACTTTTAGAAAAATTTAACATTAAAATCACGATTCCAGGCCTCCTAATTATAGATACACCGGGACACGAGGCTTTTTACAATTTAAGAGCTCGCGGTGGGGCAGCAGCAGATTTCGCCATACTCGTAATCGATGTCATTGAAGGATTTCAAACACAAACATGGGAATGCATAAATATTCTAAAATCTAGACGGGTTCCCTTTCTCGTGGCTGCAAATAAAATAGATAGAATACCAGGATGGAAACCAAACCCAAATGAATCTTTTCTTGAGACATTTAAAAAACAAAGCCCACATGTCCAAAAATTTCTTGACGAAAAAATCTACGAAATCGTAGGATCTCTGTCTACAGAGGGATTTCAGGCTGAGAGACTCGATAGAGTCAAAGACTTCGCTAGGACGGTCGCCATAATTCCAACAAGCGGTAAAACAGGTGAGGGTATTCCCGAGCTCCTTGCAGTTTTAGCAGGCTTAGCTCAACGATATATGAAAAAAAGGTTAACAATAGTAACAGGACCGGGAAAAGGAGTGGTCTTGGAAGTTAGAGAGGAACCCGGACTAGGTCTGACTCTTGATGCGATTATATATGACGGTGTTGTAAGAAAGGGTGACTTGATTGTAGTCGGCGGCTTAGACGGCGTAATAGTTACTAAAATTAGATCTCTTCTTCAACCTAAACCTCTTGACGAAATAAGGGATCCAAGAGAGAGGTTCGATCCGGTTAATGAAGTCGTTGCTGCAGCTGGTGTTAAAATAGTGGCACCAGACCTTGAGGGAGCTGTTGCCGGGTCACCAATACGAGTTGTTTGGGATGAATCTACTGTTGAAGAAGTTAAAAAGGAAATTGAAGAAGAACTTGAAAAGATAAGAATATCCACTGATAAAACAGGGGTTATTCTTAAAGCAGATACTTTAGGATCTTTGGAGGCTATAGTTAACTACTTTAAGGAAAGAAATATACCGATAAGGATAGCAGATGTCGGAGATGTTTCAAAAAGAGATGTGATGGAAGCAATCGCAGTAAGAGATAAAGATCCTTTCCTCTCGGCTATTTTAGCCTTTAACGTAAAAGTTCTCCCAGATGCAGAAGAGGAAGCTAGAAAGCTTAACGTGCCAATATTTAAAAGCAACATAATCTATAGGCTTTTCAACGACTACGAAGACTGGTTAATTAAGAAAAGAGAAGAGCAAAAGAAAAAGGAACTAGAAACCCTTATAAAACCTGGAAAAATAAAAATCCTACCAGGATACGTATTTAGAAGAAGCAAACCAGCCATAGTTGGAATAAAAGTGCTTGGAGGAAGAATACAACCAAAATACACGTTAGTTAATCCGGAAAACCAAAAAGTAGGGTCAATCCTTCAAATACAAGACAAAGGACAAAATATTAAAGAAGCCACAACTGGTATGGAAGTGGCAGTATCAATTAAAGGACCAATAGTTGGGCGACACATCAAAGAAGGAGACATTTTATATGTAGATGTCCCTGAATCGCATGTGAAAAAACTATTGACAAAGTTTAAAAATGATCTAACAATTGATGAAATCGAAATCCTACAAGAACTAATTGAAATAAAAAGAAAAGAAAAACCCTTCTGGGGAACATAGGAGGCAAATCAAATGCCAGAAATGAAACTTGTCCTTGCCAATCCGAAAAATGGTAAAACCTACCAAATAACCTTAGACGAAAAGAAAAGCAGAGCCCTAATTGGCAAAAAAATAGGAGAAGTAGTTTCAGGAGACCTAATAGGTCTACCTGGATACCAAGTCGAAATAACTGGTGGAAGCGATAAAGATGGTTTCCCGATGAGACCCGATGTTCACGGCGGAGTTAGAAAAAGAGTTTTGCTCTCAGGGCCTCCGGGATTTCATCCAACTCGGCCAGGAGAAAGAAGAAGAAAAACCATTAGAGGGAACATGATAACAGACGAAATCGTGCAAGTTAATGCAAAAATAGTGAAGGAAGGAGAAAAACCGATTGAAGAAATTTTAGGAAAATAAGATAACAACCTTTATTTTTATGGATTATAAACCAATTTGTAATAAATCCTAAAATAACTGTTATAGCCAAAGTTCCCATCCATTTAGTGTATAATTAATACGCATCCCCATCTGAAACAGAAAAATTCTTAAAGAAGTGAACTCTAATCGGAATGAAACTCATAATAATATTAAATCATAACTGTAATATTAAACTTAAATAGTTAAATTTGTTAAGCCCTCTGGTAGAATCTTTCTTCTATTAAACTTAGGAGGATGAAAATGGTATTAAAAGATGAAATAATTCAATGTGAAGTTAACATTGGTACCGTTGGTCATGTAGATCACGGTAAAACCACCCTAGTTGAAGCTTTATCCGGCCAATGGACGGACAGACACAGCGAAGAAATTAGAAGAGGAATTTCAATCAAATTAGGTTATGCTGACACAACAATTAGAAAATGTCCGAAATGCCCCCCTCCCAAATGCTTTACAACCACTTACTTGGCTGGAGGAGATACTTGTCCATACTGCGGGTCTAAACTACAAGTATTACGAAGAGTTTCCTTTGTCGATAGTCCTGGTCATGAAATACTAATGGCAACAATGCTTTCAGGCGCAGCGCTAATGGACGGCGCAATCCTAGTTATTGCCGCTAATGAACCGTGTCCACAGCCCCAAACACGAGAACACTTTGCTGCACTTCAAATAATTGGCGTGAAGAACATAATTATTGTGCAAAACAAAGTGGAATTAGTATCGAAAGAAAAAGCGTTGGAAAACTATAGGCAAATTAAAAAATTTGTTGAAGGGACAATAGCCGAGAATGCACCTATAATACCGATTTCTGCTATCCATAAAGTAAATCTGCATACACTTGTTCAAGCAATAGAAGAAATTATTCCTACGCCAGAAAGAGATCCAACTAAACCGACCAGATTTTACATCGCTAGATCCTTTGACATAAATAAACCCGGAACAAGACCTGACGAACTAAAAGGTGGAGTACTTGGTGGAGCAATAATACAGGGCAAACTCAAAATTGGAGATGAAATCGAAATACGACCAGGATTACCGGTTAAAAAACTCAGAAAAATAGAGTACGAACCACTGTTCACCGAGGTTACAAGTCTAAAGGCTGGTCCATACGTACCATTAAAAGAGGCTGGTCCAGGAGGCTTAATTGGTGTTGGAACAAAACTCGATCCTTCCTTAACGAAAGCTGATGGGCTGGTCGGAAACATTGCTGGTAAACCTGACACACTACCACCAGTGCACGACGTGTTACGTATCGAGGTTTATCTCATGGAAAGGGCAGTGGGTACTGAGGATCTAAAAAAGGTCGAAGAAATAAAAAAGAATGAAACTCTCATGTTAAACGTGGGTACAGCTGTAACGGTTGGCATCGTTACGGAGGCTGTCAAAGATGAAGCCGAAATCCAATTAAGAAGACCCGTATGTGCCGAAGAAGGGGAAAGAGTAGCTATTAGTAGAAACATAGGCGGAAGGTGGAGGCTCATAGGACACGGAGTAATAAAATGGTAAAAATGAAGAAGAAAAACATTTTAAAAGTTGTGTTGGACACGAACATGTTAATGCTACCAGTCCAACTAAACATAAACATTACAGCTGAGCTAGATAAACTATTGGAGTTAAAATATGAGATCGTAGTCCCTGAAGGAGTTATTGATGAACTTAAAAAATTATTCAATGTTTCAAATCCTAAAACACAGCGTATCGCAAAATTTGCATTGAAATTAGCCAAAAAATTTAAAATAATGCCTTTAAGGCCTAAAGTAGGTGAAAGCACCGATCAGTTATTAGTGCGATTAGCAAAAAAGAAAGACTATGTAATCTGCACTTGTGATAACGAATTAAGAAGAAAAATTAGGGAAGTAGGAGCACCGGTTATATTTCTTAGGCAAATGTCGCACTTGGTTATTGAAGGAGAAATCCCATAAAGCTCTAGAAAGCATGTGTGTAATACGAAACACATATAAGGCTTGATAAATTACATCAAAACCAATCTTAAACTTCCTTCAATACATCTTAATTTATCATTTTTACAATCACAATTAAATACTCGTAATGTGGGGGACTGTATCAGCAATGTACAAATTAATTAAAGTTGAGGATGTTGTGCGAATTCCACCTAATAAACTCAGCGAACCCATCGAGGATGCTGCCTTAGAGGTACTTAGAAAGGAACTTGAAGGAACCATTGACCCAAAACTGGGATATATCATAGCGGTGATGAACGTCGAAAGTATTGGTTTAGGAAGAATTATACCGGGAGATGGTGCCACGTATCATGATGTGATATTCACAGTTTTAACCTTTCAACCAATGTTACAAGAAGTTGTTGAAGGAGAGGTGATAGAAGTACTTAACTTTGGGGTTTTCGTTCGACTAGGGCCTCTTGATGGATTATGTCATGTTAGCCAAATAACTGATGACTTTATCACGTATGATTCAAAAAGATCCGCACTAATAGGGAGAGAAACAGGCAAAGTAATATCTGAAAACGACCGTGTAAGGGCAAGAATAGTTGCCGTTAGTTTAAAAGGAGGGTCAAGAAGCGGAAAATTAGGCTTAACGATGAGGCAACCGTTCCTAGGAAAAATAGAATGGATAAAAGAAGAAGTTAAAAGAATAGAGGCAGAGAAGGAGGAAAAGAAAGATGAAAGAAAAGGCATGTAGAAACTGTCATAGAATAGTTACAAATCAAAGTATATGCCCGTATTGTAAAACTCATACTCTTTCCGACGATTTTGCTGGACTTATTATTATAATTGATCCTCAAAAATCTGAAATTGCAAAGAAATTACAAATCACCCAACCTGGAAGATACGCATTTAGAGTACGCTAGGTAGATAACATTGCAACTAGTTTTCAAATTACCCGAACACCTACGAAACAAACTTAAAAAACCCTTAGGACAACTCATAAAAGGTCCACCAAACATCACATTCAAAATTATTAAAGAAATCATAAAAAAACTTCATCCTCCTAAAATCATTACAGTGGGAGACATAGTTACATATTCGGCAAAAAAATATCACATTCCCTTATCGATAGCCATAATAGACCAAAAAACTATGAGAAAAGAAAGTAACGTAAAAATTGATTACACCGACAAAGAAACGTTGATCAAGGTTGTCAACCCGCCAGGTACCATAACCTTTGATGCTTGGAACGCGGTAGAGGAAGCAATGTTAAAGAGAAAAGAAGTTATAATACTAGTAGATGGAGAAGAAGACTTATTAGCCCTCCCCGCAATATATCTCGCACCTGAAGGATCTATCATCCTCTATGGTCAGCCACATGAAGGTGTGGTAATAGTGAAATCCGATCAAAAAACAAAAGAAGAAATAAGGAAGATTTTACTTGAAATGGAGGGATCAAAGAGTGTCCTTCGAGATAAAAATAATCTCTGAAAAAGAAAATCCCCTATTAGAAAGGAAAGAATTAGAATTTATTGTAATTCATCCTGGACAAGGTACGCCGAAAAGAACAGACATACGCAAAAAACTAGCGGCAATCCTAAGCAAAGATATAGATTGCGTATACATTGAACATCTATATTCAGAGACTGGAAAACCCGAAACAAAAGGCGAGGCAAGAATATATGAGAGCAAAGAAAAAGCATTAGCCATTGAACCCAAACATATCATAGAAAGAAATAAATTGGAAACAGAGGAAAAGAAAGAAGAAAAATAACGTAGTTTAAACAAATTCAAATTATTTAATAACGGGTCTCAAAAACCTGAACTCGAATTTACCAATGAAGTTATAATTCAAGATAAAGATGAACTACTTAAAATCGAATTAAATCTCAAAATATGGTAGAGGTGGTTGAATGGCAAAAAAAGCACCCAAGGCAATGGTCAGAACATACTATGAAATACAGGAGGGAAAAATAGTTAGAAAACGAAGATTTTGTCCAAGATGTGGTCCCGGAGTCTTTCTAGCTGAACATAAAGATAGATACTCATGCGGTAAATGCGGATACACAGAATATAAAAGAAAAGAGTAATTCACAAAACTTTTCCTAGTAAATTCTACTTTTAGATTAATCTTCGAATGTAATTTAATGTTAACATTACGTTAATGTTTTAAATAACCTATGAAAGGGATGGTCATGGCATTAATTAAAAAGGGCGCAGAAGCTTGGCTCTTTAGAGAAAAGTGGTACGAGTTTGAGGTCATAAGAAAATGGAGAATACCTAAAAAATATCGCATCAAAGAACTAGATGAAACTATCCGGACACACAGAACTAAACATGAAGCAAGAATGATATCTGAAGTTCGCAAAAGAGGCATACCTACACCAATTATTTTTATGGTAAATTTAGCAGAATCCTCGATCCTAATGGAAGATGTTAAAGGAAAAACATTAAAAGAAGTTTTAGACAGTCTACCAATAGAAAAAAGAAAAGAAATATGCATAAAAATCGGAGAAAACATAGGAAAAATGCATAAAACAGGTATTATTCATGGAGATCTAACTACATCCAATATCATACTTACTGATAGTAATCAAATAGTCTTTGTTGACTTCGGATTATCATCCCACTCAAACAGCTTAGAAGACCGTGCAGTCGACCTGCACTTAATGGAAAGAGCATTAGAAAGCACCCATCACCAAATGGCCAAAAAATACTTCGAATGGATAGTCAAAGGATATCGAAAAGTCATGAAAGACTATACAGACAAAGTCTTACAACAAATAAAAGAAATCCGCCTCAGAGGAAGATACGTAGAGGAGAGAAGAGAGAAATGAAAAAAATATTTTTTGCTACAAGCAATAAAAACAAATATTTAGAGGCAAAAGCAATCCTCAAAAGCTTTAACGTAAACGTTGAATGGTTAAAAGGAGAATATCCGGAAATACAGGCTGAAAACCTAGAAGAAATAGCTTCCTTCACTGCAAAATGGGTTGCCGAGAAAACTAAAAAAGCCGTTTTCGTAGAGGACGCAGGACTGTTCATACAAGCTCTAAATGGTTTCCCTGGACCATACTCATCATACGTTTACAAAACACTTGGAAACCAGGGTATTCTAAAACTATTAGAGGAAGAACCAAACAGAGAAGCCTTTTTTATAAGCGCTATAGCATATTGCGAACCAACATCCGAACCAATCACATTTATTGGTAAGGTTAAGGGAAGCATCGCATATGAAGCAAGAGGAGATAAGGGCTGGGGTTTTGATCCAATATTTATACCAGCGGAGGGAGGAGGAAAAACGTACGCCGAGATGGGACCAGAAAACAAAAACAAGATATCACATAGGAAAAAGTCACTAGAGAAATTTGGTGCCTGGCTTTCAAAACACTATGAAAATAAATAAACTTTTATAGCTATTTATCAATATAACTTTGCCCTGATATAACTATTAACATCAGAAAACAGCTGATTAAACTAAAATTTGAATTGAAAAAATTTTTAAGATATACGTAACTTTGCTCTTAAGAAACACGTAACAATATGCTGCTGTGCCAGCTTTCACGGGGTGAAACTAATGGCTAGAATGCATGCAAGGAAAAGAGGTAAATCAAGTTCAACACGACCACCGAGAAGAACACCACCAGAATGGGTAAAGTATTCTCCTCAAGAAGTTGAAGACCTAGTTATAAAACTTGCTCGCGAAGGACACCCTCCAAGCATGATAGGTGTAATTTTAAGAGACCAATACGGCATACCTCTAGTTAAACAAATAGTTGGAAAAAGTATAACTCAAATCCTAGAGGAAAACAACCTATCTCTACCTTTACCAGAAGACCTTCTAAACCTGATTAGAAGAGCTGTTAATTTAAGAAAACATCTTGAAGAACATCCAAAAGACCTTCACTCAAAAAGAGGGTTACAGCTAATTGAAAGCAAAATACACAGACTAGTAAAATACTATAGACGAGTTAAAAAACTACCACCGGACTGGAAATACGACCCCAAGAAGGCTGAGATCCTAGTCCGTTAAAACTTGGGGAGCAATTTTGCTTGAAGAAAAATACCCTCAATTTTGGAGAAACGCCGAAGAAACAGCTAAAAATATAAAAGAAAAAATAGAAGAAGGGCAAACAATTAGAATAATTTCTCATTTCGATGCTGACGGCATTTCTTCAGCTGGAATAATATGTACTGCGCTATATAGATTACAAGCTTCTTTTCACCTCACAGTAGTTAAACAGCTAACTCCAGAAATCCTTGAAGACCTTGAAGAAGAAAAATATACATCCATAATTTTTACAGATATTGGAAGCGGCCAACTAAATCTCATAGAAAAACATCTCAAACAAAAAGAAAAAATTATAATTATAGATCATCACCCGCCCATAAAAGTAGACTTTGACTCTCTAATACATTTTAACCCTCATTTTCATGGAATCGATGGCGCAAAGGAAATAAGTGGCTCCACAACAACCTACCTCGTTGCACGAGCACTCGATAAAAGAAACGTAGACCTTTCATATTTAGCAATAGTAGGTGCACTAGGAGATAGGCAAGATAAGGGAAGCCAATACTCTCTCATAGGGGTAAATAAGGAAGTAGTAGATGAAGCTGCTGAGCACGGTATCTTAGAAGCTAAAAAAGACATAAGACTTTTTGGACGAGAAACACGGCCAATCCACATAGCCCTAGAATACACAACAGACCCATTTATACCTGAACTATCCGGTTGCAGAGAAAGATGTAAATTCTTTATCGAAAGTGAAGTAAAAATACCATTAAAAGATGAAAACGGAAAATGGAGAACAATATCAGACCTTTCAACCGAAGAAAAACAACTACTAGCCTCAAAACTCATAGACTACATGATAATAAAAGGCCTAAGCGCCGAAGAAGCTCAAAGCATAATAGGAATGGTGTACATTTTCTTAAACGAAGAAAAAGGATCACCTCTAAGAGACGGAAGAGAATTCGCCACCTTGCTAAACGCATGTGGAAGAATGGGCCACCCAGAAATAGGAGTAGCCATATGCATGGGAGATAGAAAAGACGCACTTGAAGAAGCCACCCAAATACTCTCAAAATACAGAGAAAAACTAGCAAACTCAATATCATGGATCACACAAAACCTAGAACAAAAACTCAAAGAGAAAAACTACGTCAGATACTTCCACGGAGAAGACATAATAGAAGACAACATAATAGGAACAGTCACATCCCTACTCCTCTCATCTAAAAAAATAAGCAGCGACAAAGTGGTTGTCGGCTTCGCATATAGTAGCGAATATCCATCCATGGTTAAGCTTTCAGCAAGAACAACACAAACACTGGTAAACAGAGGGGTAGACTTAGGAAAAGCTTTAAAGCTTGCAGCCAAAAAACTAGGAACCGAACAGCTAGCTGGAGGACATAACATAGCAGCAGGAGGACAAATACCACGCAACATGGAAGAAAAATTCATTAACCACTTAGATAACATATTAAAAGAAATGCTGGAGCCCGAACAACATGAACATATTAAACAGGGTAGCGCTAACAGTTAAAATTCATTGCAAAAATGAAAAGCATGCAAATATACTTCAAAGAATACTTTCGATAGAAGATAAATTTGCGCCTCCTACAATAAAAGTTAAAACAATCTCCCAGCAAAACTTTGTAATCTCTGTAATTGAAGGCCGAGAAAAAATCGAAACCGTGCTTTCAACTCTAAACGACATATTCGAAACAATAAAACTAATAAACAGTATCTACGAGATTGTTGAACAACCTTAATAACAATCAATCTAAGTAAACCACAATAACCTACTCAAAATCGAATATGATAAAACTGTTAGTTAAATGGAAAGATTTTTATTAACTCCATTTCAACTACTTTCGCTAATCACGGAGGTTCACATATGTCATCGAAATCGAAAAGAAAAGAAAGATCAAGAGCAAGAGACAAATGGAAACTCAAAAAATGGTACGCAGTAATCTCACCTCCATACTTTGGTAACAAAGAAATAGGACTAACCCCAGCAGACGACCCAGAAAAACTCGTAGGCCGAGTAATAGAAACAACCCTATACGATATAACAGGAGACTTCAACCAAATACACGTAAAACTGTATTTCCAAATAAACGATGTAAAGGGAGATGTGGCATACACTAAGTTTAAAGGACATGAATGGGCCAGAGATTATCTCAGAAGCCTAGTACGAAGAAGAACATCGAGAATAGATGGAATATTTAATGTAACGACAAAAGACGGGTACAAACTAAGACTCTCAGCCGTCGCATTCACAGTTTCAAGAGCAAAAACAAGCCAGGAAATGGCCATAAGAAAAATAATGAAAGAAATCATCGAGAAAAAGGCTCAACAACTAAAATTTGAAGATTTCGTCCAAGAATGTGTACTTGGGAAAATAGGGTCAGAAATATACAACGAAGCCAAAAAAATTCTAGCACTCAGGAAATGTGATATAAGGAAAAGCAAACTACTAGAAGAACCAACACCAGAAAAACAAACCCAAACATAAATATCAAGATTTCAATTAATCCTATTTCTACATCAAAACCCCATAACACTTTAAGCTATACTTTCTAAACACGTTAAGAAACTCAGCCTGCCGTATATAAAACCGTAATATAGGAATGGCGCCTTCGCATTACTTTCATATATATACTACTTTTATTCGAATCAATAATCCCATATGAAACGTATCATTTTGATACATTTACGTAAAATTTTGATCATAAAACAAATATTCAAATTGATTTTTCTTCCGGTTAAAAACACGTCTCAAACTTGGCGCGTACAAAAAGGCTTATAAAGAAGCGCCATGGCAAAAGGCTTTGCTCCCAAGAGTCAACTATCAAAAAAATTTGTGTAGTGAGTTTAAAATGTTAGAGAAAGTATTAAGACGCCACAAATTTTTACCTGTAAGGAGAAACGGACAACTCCTATACTTCAGACATTCCATCGCCATTGGAGGAATCTATGTCGCCATTAAAGGAAGAATGGCAGAAGTAAAAATTCCAGAAATAAACTTCTCCTACACATTTAATGCAGCCTCAAGACTAGAAAAATTCCTGAAAGCCCTAGAAAGAAATGTAGAAGATGAAAGCGTAATGCCTTTACTTGCAGCATAACAATAACACTCCACCACTCAAACATCAAATTTAAACATAAGGCACCCCATTACATTTATTGACACTGCCATTCAAAGAACCAAGGGATTCAAATGAACAGAACCATACAGAGAAAAGAAGTAGCAAAAGAAGCAGCCAGACTACTATACTATGGTCTTGCAACAGAATACTACGCTGCAAAAAGAATGGCTGCAAAACAACTAGGAACACGTTTTCTACCAAGCAACAAGGAAATAGCCCTAGAACTCGACAACCTAGCTGAATTTTTAGAAGGAGAAGAAAGAACAGAGCGTCTCATCCAAATGAGAAAAACAGCACTCCAAATAATGAAAACACTAAACGAATACCATCCCAAACTAATCGGAAGCGTTTGGAGAGGAATCATAACACGAAACAGCGACATAGACATCTACATATACACAAACAACATAGAAGAAGCCATAACAAAACTAAAGCAAGCCAGATACAACATAACAGGAATAGAAAACGTTGTAAGAACCGCGGAAAACACCGTAAAAGAATACACACACATCTTTATAAAAACAAAAGAAAACTTTAAAATAGAGATAATTGTCCGCGACCCAGAAGAAATAAACCTAAAAGAAAAATGCGAAATATTCGGCGACATAATAAAAGGACTAACAATAGAAGAACTGGAAAAAATATTAAAAAAGGACCCAACCAAAAAATTCATACCCCCATGAGGTGCTAATTTTGAAAGCAGTAATTTTAGCCGCAGGAGAAGGTCAAAGACTACTACCCCTAACAGCAACAAGACCAAAACCCCTCCTACCAGTAGCAGGAAAACCCGTACTAGAACACATCCTAACAGCACTCCGCGAAGCAAAAATAAAAGAAATACTAATCATCGTAGGACATCAAAAAGAACAAATAATCAAATATTTCGGAGACGGAAGCAAACTAAACCTAAAAATAACCTACAAAGAACAAAAAGAACCCCTAGGAACAGCCCACGCCACCAGCATAGCCGAAGACTTCGTAGACAACGAAAACTTCCTACTGATCTACGGAGACGTTCTAACAAGCAAACAAAACTACCCTAAAATAATAGAATTCTTCAACAAAGAATCCCCCTCAACCCTCATCACCACATACAAGGTGAAAGACGCATCACTCTACGGCATCATAAAAACAAAAAACAACCAAGTCACAGAAATCATAGAAAAACCAGACCCAACAGAAGCAAAAAACCAGCAAATAAACGCGGGAATATACATATTCACACCCAAAATCTTCAAAGCAATAAAACAAACCAAAAAATCAAAAAGAGGAGAATATGAACTAACAGACTCCATACAGCAACTAATCAAACAAGACGAAAACATATTAGCATATGAACTAGAAGACTGGTGGATAGACATAGGCACCCCATGGGATCTACTCGACGCAAACAAACTACTACTAGAAGAAACAAAACTAGAAATAAAAGGAAAAATAGAAGAAGGAGCAAAAATCATAGGACCAGTAGGAATAGGAGAAAACACCATAATCAGATCAGGAAGCTACATAATAGGCCCAACCCTAATAGGAAAAAACTGCGATATCGGACCAAACTGCTTCATAAGACCCCACACATACATAGGAAACCACTGCAGAATAGGAAACGCCTGCGAAATAAAAAACAGCATAATACTCGACCACACCCACATAGCCCACCTATCCTACGTAGGAGACAGCATAATAGGACAAAACGTAAACTTCGGAGCCGGAACCATAACAGCAAACCTCAGACTAGACGAAAAAACAATAAAAATGACAATAAAAGGAAAAAGAATAGACACCGGAAGAAGAAAACTCGGAGCAATCATCGGAGACAACGTAAAAACAGGCATCGGATGCATGCTAATGCCAGGAATAAAAATAGGCCAAAACTCCCTAATAGGACCAAACACAACCATAAACAAAGACATCCCACCAAACACCATCACCACAACAAAACCCCAAAACACAACAAAACCACTACAACCCCAACCAAAAAAATAAAAACCCAAAAACAAAACAACCCATAGAACACAACCACACACAACCCTTAAAAACCAAAACACCACAAACAAAAACAACCAACCAACAAACAAACACAAAAACAAACCCGCCAAAAACAACAAAACAACAAAACAAACAACGCGCGCCCGTAGTCTAGTGATCTAGGGGAGCCAGATTTCCCCTGATCGGAGAACCTGGACTAGGACGTCGGCCTGCCACGCCGAGGACCCGGGTTCAAATCCCGGCGGGCGCATCATTGATTTTCTTTTTCTTTTGATGTTTATGGATGTGATCTGGGTTTCTGAATGGGATGGTGTATTTTGTCTAGTTTTGGAAATTTTGAGACTTTGTTTTACTGTGTTTTCTTTGGTAAATTTGTGTTTTTGTTTTTGAATTTCTATTAAAAGGAAGGGGTCTTTTGATGGTTGTGGGTAAATGGGAATATATGTTATTTTGGATGGTTGGTCTATTTTGGGTGGCTTTGACATTTTCTTGATGAACTCTGAGAGGGGGGCGTTTAGTTTTTATTGGTTTTATTTTTGTTTTTAATTATTTTTGGCTTCTCCGATTTCTTTTAGGGTCTCTGTGGCTCTTTTGCGTACTTCTTCGCTTGGGTGATTTAGTTTTTCTGTCAGTTTTGATATTAGGTCCTTGGCTGCCCTAGGATCTTTCTTTATAATTGTTTGTTTTATGAGGCGGGTTAAGTTTTCGAGGTAATATTCTTCGAATGTGTTGGTTTCTGTGATCACTCTGAGTGTTATTTCTTTTAGTTTGGGTATTATTTTTTCAATTGTTTTTGGCTGTTTTCTTATGAGGTCGTCGAGAACATTGTACGTTACTTCACGAACATCGGGATCTTCATCAATTAGTAGTTCCACTAATTTCGGTATGATGTCTTCAATTAGTTGAGGATATTTCATGCCGATGTTTCCTAAGGTTGCGGCGGCACGTTCACGAATAAGCTCATATGGATCATTTAATGCTTTCTTAAGCTTCGGTATTAGTTCAAAAATAAGTTCTGGATGTTCGTATGCAATGGCGCGTAAAGCGGCTGCTTTACATTCGTCTAAATCTTTTCCTAGTTTTTTTATTTTTTCTTTAACTAGTTTTGGATATTTTTTCCAAATGATGTGAAGGAGGTCTGCTATTGTTTCAGGGATATCTTCACTTGTGCTAAACCATTCTAATCTTTCTATTAAGTCGTCTATTTTGTCTTTGAAGACATCTATGTACTTCTCTGCAACCTTCCACAAAGCTACAAGCGCGCTATAGCAGATGTCTTCATAGCCATATATGTGTTCCATTAATCTTGGTATTGCATCTTTGATTAGTTCTGGATATTTTTCTCCAATATTCCCAAGGATATATGCTGCATTGATACGAACTTCGTCATTTGAATCGTGTAACAACTTTATTAGCTTCGGTATTTTATCCTTAAACAATTCTGGAAAATTCTTTGAAACGTTTTTAAGAATTTGTGACATCCAGTAACGGGCGTGTTGACATCTATTAGGAAAATAAACCTCGTCATGACTGTTACGGTCGTATATCCTATAAGGTTCCTTACATGGTCTATTTAACTTCTTCATTAACTCTACTATCTTATCTTTAAATAGCTCTGGGAATTTTGATGAGATGCTTTCAAGAGTCCATGCGATATAATAGCGGACCTTGTCGCTTGGATCATCTAATTTTTCCATTAGTTTTGGTACAACCTTTTTCAGCAAGCTTAAATCCATATACTTTAAAAGGTCATATTTTATGTCTTTAAGGTTGCTGGCTGCTTTTTCACGTACATCAACGTTAACATTATCTAAGTTTCTCAATATTTCCTCTATTTTTTCTTCTATTTTGTTTTTATTCATTTTGTCACCTTTTGTTAGTTTATTGTTTTTTGTAGTATTTGTGTTACTATGGTTCCGATTGCGGTTCCTGTTAGGTACATTATTGGTCCTCCGTTTCCAAAGACTTGGATGGTTGTGTCGATGATTGGCCACATGATTTTTTCGAATATCCACGCGTTTTTTCCGAATATGGTTTCTGCGATGTAGGGTATTATTTCATCGGCTAAAATTATGTTGTTGTCTTCCATAAGCATTCCTATTAGTATGCCGTTTAGTAGGCAGCCTAGAAACGTTTGTAATAGGACTTTTGTAATGTCTTTTAGTGTTCCTTCATCTTTTACTCGTTTAATGAATTTTGCAAAGTCTTGGTAGTCGTCCACGTTCACTAAAGCGTAGCTGACACATGCTAGTAGCATGTAAACCTTGAATTTTCCTGAGCCAGATTTTAAAGTACTTTTTATTTTGTTTGGCAAGATGCTATAAATTTCCATACCAAACTTGGTTCCGAGGAAGCTTGCTGTTACAAAAATAACAATAAATGTGATTGATGTACCCATGTTACATGCTTTTCCAAGAATTTTCTTATAAACACTTTTTACTTTCTCTGATTTTAAAGTCTTCTCTACATGTTTTAGATTTTGTATTACTCCGCTTTCTGGTGGCTTAGTTGGCAGCTCGATAAAAGTTTCTCCGATATTTTCATCGAGTTTTGCCAAACCTTTTTCATAAATATTCTTTCTTACTTCACTTCTCAATTCAGCGTTCTCCTTCCTTAAGTTATCAAGCAGCTCGTAGTCCCATGAACCACTATCATCAAGGATTTCTTTACTTCTTTCATTGACAGCCTCCTTAAATGATTTTGTTATATCCCTAATTTCTTCAGATGTTTTCGCCGTTTCCAAGTTTTTTCTGTATTCCTTCTCTTTTCCTTTGATTGCTGGTAGAAGTTCTTTGTGGATCTTTTCGTAGAAGTCTCCGAAGTTTTCTTTGATATAACTTTCTACTTGTAACTTTGTTTTTTCAGCGGAGTTCTTTTGTTCGTTTAGGTTTTCGATTTCTAGTCTTTCTATTGTTTTTTCTAGTACTAGGGTTAATTCCGTGTGTGCTAATGCAACTTCATTGAGGAATGGTGGGTCGCATAGCTTTATAACCATTTCAACATTGTCATTGATTGCTATGGGATGTATTTCAAAAATTGATTGAGCTATAGTGTCGAAAAAGCTTGGCATCTTGCCTTTCTCGGTCTTGTATTTATTTACATATTTGTTCCAGAAGTCTGCTTGCATTTTCATTAGTTGTTTTATTTTCTCTGTTTTGCTTATCCAGTTTTTGCCTAGTGTTCCATCTTCAAGCTTTAGGCCGCCATCAAATCTATAAAAGAATTCCACACATTTCTTTTCCTCAAATTCTCTTTTAAGTTCTGGATTACTCTTAATTAATTTCCAAACTAGTTCGGTAGGAATTAACTTTCCATAGTTTTCATTAAATTGCTTCCCTGGCGTATCGACGTTAAGTCCTTCTGGACTAGGTGTTACTTTTATTTTTAGTCCTAGTACTATTCTGTAGCCTTTTAGTGTGAAGTCTTCTGTCTCAACTTTACAAGGTATAAATTTGCTCATTAATGCTCTTGGATCTCCATCTTTTCCGTAAAGTATTCCATTCTTAATCTTTCCTTCAAAATGTTTTTCTTTTGCATTTCTAAGATTTTTGTTCTCATCGGGATCTGTAAACCAGTTTAAGTATCCTTCCCAAACAATTGCAAAAGCAACAGGTCTTCCTTCAATGTGTGTATGTACTACTTGAATGACGTTTATTTCCCCAAACCAGTAGTAAAACCTCCTGCTTGTGCCACCTTGATAATCTAGTATAATTTTCTTAATTTTACCGTTTTTATCATATTCTACAAGTTTTATACCTTTTTCGAGTTTTTCGCTAAGTTCTTTGTTTACAACAATCTTCTCTATTCTTCCAATCATTTCTCCTGGGAATTGGGCGTCACGCCATTTCATATCTGATAATCCTTCTCTGAATACGATCATTATATCGTCCATTCTTAGTAGGTTTGTATGTTTAACTTTGCTTTCGAGTATATCGTATAGGATTTTGTAGAGGTCTTCAACTCTTCCATTTGCTATTTTATTACTTTTTTCTGCGTCTCTGCTTGCAATTGTTTTCCACGATTCAGGTGTTTTTATTCTCATTTTACCTGCTATGATGGCTGCTGTCAGCCAAACATTGTATATTTTAAGCCAGGAGTGTAGTTTCTTTTCTGTTGGCTGTAGACTTAATATGAAGTCTAAAATTTTTCCGGCAATGTTCATAATGGATTTTACAAATTTTTCGGAAAGCTTCCCTTCAACTACAAGTTCGCTTAATAAATAAGCCAAGGTCAAATAGTTGTCAATAGAGAAATCAACGAAACTAGACCATAACGTATCAAATAAACTCTTTATCTGGTTCCATATCCAATTAAATGGCTTTATTATTGTTTCTGCGAATTTTCGAGCAGCAGATTTAAACGTTGCCTCACTGTAAGCGACAGCGTTATCCAAAAACTTTACAGTCGGGTCAATCCAGCCATCTAGAATTTTCTTAACCCAGCTTAGATCTGTGCCTAAAACATTTGACAATGTTTTTAGAAGCTTATCTAATGTCCAAGAGAAATATTTTAATATTCCTTTCGCGAATTTCGCTATTGCAGCAATTATCAAAGCAGCGACAAGTTCACCTAAGCTCTTACCAGCGTTTTTTAAATGATAGGCAATGCAAGTAATTGTTTTCAAATATTGTTTTGCAAATTTTATTAGGAAGTTTGCGCCGCGAAAAACAGATTTATCCAAAGCTGATTTTACTGGGTTGCGCATCCATTTGCTCCAAGGGGCATTAAAAGTTTTGTCAATCCACCTATAAATCGCAGACTTAATTCCGTAGTAATTTTTGTAAATTGCATCGAAAATCTCATCAACAAGCGAAATTGCTTTCTTAACCTCATCAATACTAGCCCTAAGTCTCCCGTCAAAACTATTTCCAAAATATTTTCTTTCGGCTTTTGGTGGACGCCAAAATCTTCCAGCAATGACAGGTATGCTTCTAGTTTTATGTTTAAAACATATTTTCGAAATTTTACGTGCTTTGCCAAACGTTTTGCATCTTGGTGGGATTCCGTAGATTATACGTTTAAATTTTTTCTTGTGTAGCTTTTTGGAGGAATTCCACGGTAAATTACTGCTTTAACATTTTTGCTATGGACGGTAACCTTATAAACACCTCTAGAACTGGTTCTCCGCCCAAGTCTAAACCCTAAAGTTACATTGTTTTCATCATCGTAAATCTCATAGGGATTAACGGTAGAATTCAGCTCCTTAATTTCATCCATAACCCTAAATTCAACATAACCATCAACAGTCTCACCAGTGAAGTTATCAATAACCTTAACAGGTAAGTACACGTGTTCTTCAACAAGTTCGTAGACTCCGGAAGACAAAACGCTTTGAACAGAGCAAATATATTCTCCATTCAAATACGCTTCTCCATCGTAAGTCAATATTGCCGCATCACTAAACTTCTCAAAAAACCACACAACAGAACTGTTATCGTAGATTTTTCTCTCTTTGCCCATGTTACAGAAAGGCAAGTAAACAAACCTAAGCTTACCTAAACGCTTTACCCTCAACGTGTCCGCCAAATATCTTAAGGTTTCGCCGTTGACGACAGCTACGCTGTTTTCTCCATGCATTAACATTCCATGAACATGCAAAGTTTCATTTAAAACTCCATGAGTTAAAACAATCAAATAAACCTCCCCAACTCTGCGATCCAACTCAGCCAACCTTAACAAATACATCAAATTCACCGCAGTACAATAATTCCCAGCCAAAACTATAGAAGCATCACCAACCTCCTCCACAAACCTTAAAACCTCATCAACAACAATCCGAACACGCTCATCACAAAACAACGATTCATTCAAAACCTCAACATCAGTCACTAAGAACGCTAAAACAAGCACACCTGTACCATTAATGTTATTTATGGAGTTTTCATAAATTTCTTCAAGGTTTTCACTTAAATAACCTGTTGCATTCAGCCCAGTAACCCAGTTTTCATCAATATCTGAACTTAATTTGATGCCTTCGCCAATATCTAGGGTACCACTGAGCGGAGATATTGTTACCTTGCTAATAATTTGTTCTTCCCAAACTGTTACAGGTGTACCGTTCCTAAACTCTTTAAAACGTGGATCTAAACCGTTAGTCGATATCCTCGGTACATGAATCTTTGAAAGTTCTTCTAAAACTTTACTTTCACCCATAGTCATTAATCCAACTGTTGAAAACTCCATTAAAACGATCATTAAAATTAATATTAACGATTTTACTTTCATTCTGCTCCACACCCTCACTACGTCCCACATTAACATGTCAAGCAGCAAAGTTTATATACGCTTAAGACAAGCCGATCAAAAACCTATGGAAACATTTTACTTAAAAAGAAATTTTCGACTAAAAAATAACAAGTCAAAAACTAGCAAGAACTAGGACTAATATTCATCGATACCTGCTTCTATGTCATTTCTAAATGTTGCTCTACGTAAAGGTAAAGGACAAAATTTAGGTATAACACTGTTAATCTGATACTTTTATTGCGTATTTATATATCAACATTATTTTTATCGGCAACATGTAATCTAGGTGAACTTGAAACATAATTGATTGGAAAGGTTCTGCATCTCTATTCAAAATACCTTGTTTCGGCTCCATTTAACTTCTCAGAAAATTCTCTTAACTCAAAAGCTCTAAAACACAATTAAACATGAAAATGAAGGCGAAATTTGGTGGTGCGGGGCCCGGGATTTGAACCCGGGTTATCGGCTTGGAAGGCCGACGTCCTAGTCCAGGCTAGACTAGCCCCGCTTATTATTATTGTTTTGTGTATGGTTTTTTAGAATTTATTATGATTTTAGTTTTTTACTGTTTTTGTTTGTTGTTTAGGCTTTTTGTGGTATTTAGAGTGTTCTAGCGGCTATATTTTTATTGTGGGTTTGATTTAAAAAGTTTGCGGGGGATGCGATTTTAGACAATAGGGTGGAGTTTTAAGTTGTATCGTATTTTTGGAAGTTGAATGTCTTCTTGTATGGTGTATGTATGAGGTATGGGATATTTTTCTTTATTTTGCTAGTTTATTTAATTTTTATTTTTAGTTGACTGGTTGCAGCGTGTTTGGTTTTGGTGTTGTTAGCGGTTTTTAGTCCGAAGGTTTATAAAATTTTGGGGTGAGATATTTGTATGGGGGGATTGTGTGGTGAAGGTGGCTTTGATTTCTAGTTGGGGTGCGTGTTGTGGGGTGTCTATTCACGCTGAACTTATTGGGAGGGCTTTGTTGAGGCGGGGGCATGAATTGATTGTTTTTGCTCCGCGGTGCTATGAAGATCGTAGGACTTATTTTTTCTTTTCGCGGGATGAGGAGTTTGTGGTGAGGAATTTTTCTTTTCTAAGGTATGGTGATCGATATAGTGATGAGGAGCTTCTTAATTCTTTCTACTTGGATCCTACGCCTATTCTCGAATCGGATTATGATGTGTTGATGGTTGAGAAGCCAACTTCTATACCTCTTGGTAAATTGCTTGAGATTTTCCCGAAGATTAAGAGAAAGGCGAAAACTGTTGCGATTTTACATGAAGGAATTTTACCTGTGAATCCTTATTTTTCTAAGTTTGACTGGGATGCTATTGCTGTTTTTGATGGAAGATTTAAGAAACTGTTTTCTAAGGTCTTTCCAGCGGAGAAAATTCACATTGTTCCTTTTCCCTGCCATCCGATAAAAAAAGGAGATAAGGTGAATCTGAGGAAGGAAATTGGACTACCTGAAGATGGTAAAATCATTTTTACTTTTGGGAGGTTTTATGGCATAGAGGAAATTTTGCATATGCTTAGAAGTTTAAAAGAAGGTTACCCATCTCTTATATATTTGTGTTTAGTTAGGAATGTTGAAAGATTTATGTTGCTAAAAGAGCTTAGGCAGATGTATCCATTTATACAGGTGAGGTTGGGAAGGCCGTCTATTGAGGAATTATATAAGTATTTGGGGGCAATTGATGCTATATTATTAAACAGGGGGCATCCTAAGCATATAGCTGTGTCTAGTACTGCTCATCTATGTATGGGGTCTCTTAATCCTATTTTATGCTCGGATGTCGGCTATTTTTACACATTTGATAAGGAAGTAATAAAGTATAGGAATTTAATGGAGCTTGAAGCAAGAATAATGGATGTTTTTGAGGGAAGAGTAAGTGAAACGTTAAAGAGAGCAGAAGAATTTGTTAAACGACATTCAGCGGATAAAATAGCAGAAGAACTACTAAAAATAGGTTTAGAAGCTTGAAATCAAAAGAGCCATATGGATGAAAAGCAATGTAAGGAGATATGATTTATCATTCAATGTATCATGTGTTGACTTATTACCGGAGACACCAAGATTAAAAATGTAAACAAAATAGTTTGTTTCCAATCTCCATCAAGCTATGTAATTTATTGTAAGTCACATTTCATCCATGTTGTTCTTGTTTGTTCGGGTTCGCCAAAGGGGTTTCCAGTGTTGAGGATGTTTGTGAGAACTTTTTGGTGTGGTGGTGCTGTATAACCTGCCTTTTGTAGTCTACTTCTTAGTTTTGTTACCATTTTCGGTATGTTAAGTTCTAAGGGACAGGCTTGGGTGCATTTTGCGCAGAGAGTGCATGTGTATGCTGGTCCTGCGGCCTTTTCCATTCCGTGCGTGAATGCTGTAAAGATTGTTCCGATTGCTCCGATGTATTTGTATCCGTATGTTCCTCCTATTCTTTGATATACGGGGCAGACATTGAGGCAGCTGCCACATCGGATGCATTGAAGCGCTTCTTTGAAGTCTGGGTCTTTTAGCATGTTTGTTCTTCCGTTGTCTAATAGTATTAGGTGTAGTTCTTTTGGTCCGTGGACTCCTATGGTTGTGGTGAATTCTATGTCTGCTGTTCTACTTGGGCCTGTTATTAGCGATATATAACTTGTCATTGTTTGCCCTGTAGCGTAGATGGGAAGAATTCGCGTGATAATGAAGGCATCTTCGATGGTAGGGTTTATTTTTTCTATTCCCGCTATGCATATGTGAACTGGAGGCGCGTTTGTTACAAATCTTCCGTTTCCCTCATTTGTCACTAGGAATATTGTTCCGGTGTCTGCTGCAATGGCATTTGCACCAGATATACCGATATCTGCTTTTATGAACTTCTCTCTTAAAAGTTTCCGGGCCGCCAATGTTATTTCGGTTATTTCTTGGGATATTTTTTCTCCCGTAAGTTTGGAGAACAGTTTTGAGATTTTTTCTCTTGGGATGTGGATGGCGGGTGCTACGAAGTGAGAGGGTTTTTCTTCGAGTTGTTGAATTATAAATTCACCTAGGTCCGTTTCTATAACTTCTATGCTATGTTTTTCTAGATATTCGTTTAGAGAGATTTCCTCTGTGGTCATTGATTTCGATTTTACAACTAGCTTTGCTTCATGTTCTTCACAAATTTCTAAAACTTTTTTATTAGCTTCCTCTGCTGTCTTCGCTAAGTAAAAGGTCCCTCCAACAGCTTCTATGCTCTCTTTTACTTCTTTGATAAGCGTTTCAAGCTGGTCAATTGCATTTTGCCTAATTTCTCTAACTCTCTTAAGAAGTTCTTCTACGTTTTTTATTTGTTTTAGAGCGTTGTCCCTGTTCTCGGTGATTTTTTGAGCTGCTTTCTTTATTGTTTTTGTGATTTCTTCTTTGGAGAGAGTTTCTATTATTGTGTTTTTGTAGATTTCATACCAGTCTTTCATAGTTTTCCCTCTATCCTTTTTATGACGAATTCTGTGAGATCCATTACCTGTATGGGTATGTTTAGGGTTTCGGCTGTTTTTCTCATGTTGTAAACGCAAAATGGACAAGTGGTGATTAAATAGCGTGTTTTTGTTTCAAGTGCTTCTCTTAGTCTGTCTTCTGCTATTGCTGCTGTGAGTTCGCGGTACGTGCTCATTAGTCCTCCACCTGCTCCACAGCAATTGGAGTTCATATAGGAGTTTTTCATTTCGATGATTTTTGTGTTAAATGCTTTGATTACTTGACGAGGTTCCTCGAAGATTCCCATGTGCCTGCCAAGGTGGCAGGGATCATGGTAGGTAACTGTGAGAGGTGCTAGATCTGGGACTGATATTTTCCCGTTGTTTATTATGTCAGCGAGAAGTTGGGAAGTGTGGAGGACTGTGAAGGGTGGTTTAATGTCGAGGTATTCGTAGTAGTCTTTTGCAAAGGTTCTGTAGCATCCCGCGCACGATGTTACAACCGTGTTTATGTTTTTGTTTTTAATGGTGGTTATAGTTTGTTTTGCAAGTTTTTCTGCCTCTTCTAACATCCCGTATCTTATTAATACTGATCCGCAGCATGTTTCGTTGCTTCCAAGCGTTTCAAAGCTTATTTGGGCATGTTTTAAGATTTTTACCGTGCTTTTTGCTATTTCTTTTACGCGGTAGGACGCCATGCAACCGACCCAGTACAAGATTTTCCCCATGTGATGCACGACCTCAAATCCCAGTTTGCACAAAGGGAAGGTTATGAAAGGTTGTAGTGAAACTTCTTTAAGATAATTTTGGGAAACTGTTAAAACTTAGAAGTGATTTTCTACGTTTTGTTAAAATGTTGTAGTGTCCAACTTTAATCGGAATAATTGTTTAAAGGCCGATTTGACATAACATTTGTGTAGTAAACTTGTTAATATTGTCTGGTTTGATTTATCTTTGCTTTACTTTGTTTATTCTTGTTTCCGGTAGGTTTATTGCTGTTTCATAGGCGTATATTATTCTTGACGCTACTGTCCATGCTTCCAGTGGTTCCGGATCTATTGATACTTTTAAATCGGCCAATTGTAAGTGTTCTTTTTTAAATGTTCCATGCGGAAATCCTCCCACTATCACCGCTAGCTTTTCATGTTTTGACAGTTCTTTCATTAATTGTAAAAGTTCTACTGGTTCGCCTTCCCCCGTGAAGATTACCGTCATGGTTGGTTTTATTTCTTCTAGCAGCCCTTTCAATGTTTTCGGTCTAAGTTTTATCAATGTTTTCCCCTTTGGAGGTACTTTTCTTTTCACAAATAATTGCTCCATTAGTCCTACAAATCGGTTATAGTTTTTTGGTAGTCTTGTTTCTGGGTTAATGTACAATACTTTATCGTTTATTGTGTGCACGTATGTTTGCAGCAAACCTTCTTTGTTTAGAGGTGTTCCAAGCACGTTAAGCAAAGTTATGTGAACTATATCTGGCCTACCTCTTTTCTCAGCGTCTTTTAAATTTCTCATGTAATAGTGGTGGCGTGACGAATCAAGCAATAATTCTTTCGTTTTTTTCCTTCTTTTCATCGCCTGAAGTCTAATTGCTTTATATTGTCTTAACTCCGGCGGTATTGTTTCCAGTGATGATTCCGCCAATATAAAAATAAGCATGCTCTTACACCTTGTAGTTTTCAAGCGTTAAAGGTTAAATAGTTTACTGAAATCAGAGGAAATCAGCTATTCTAGCTAAAACTTCCCCAGAGAACCATTAAGATAATGAAATACCAACTTCATGCAACTTACTTCTCTTTTTCTGCAATATCCCTCAAAATTTTCGGAGTTTTTGCAAAGATATCAGGTGATAGTTTTCGCCGCGGTTTTCTCGCCATTATAAATCCCTGTGCAACGTTTCCTTCCGGATCCTTTACGAAGTCGATATCCTCGAAAAATATCCATGTGAACGCCATTAGCTCTGCTAGTCCCCAAAAATATGTCTCTAAAATTACTGGTCTTGATCTGCTCACTAAATCGATTACTGCACGGTCAAAGGTTCCTTTTAACATGTCGTAGCCTGCATGTGTCGATATTACCATTCTTTCCTCGTCTACTTTTTCTATCAGCACCTCTTTGTATCCTCGTTGATAAAATATTCTATAAATTCTATCGCTTTCTTCCATTATCATAAGTCCATCGTTTAGGAGCGTTTCGCTTGCGGATGCTAGAAGTCTAACCATATCCCATGGATTGAAATGTGGAGCAGAAAGACCACACATTAAAATTATATCAGCTTTTGTTTCAAGTGTATGTGTTTTTCTTGCGTCAACTTTAATCACACATATATCTTTTTTGAGTTCTTTGTATCCCCATTCTTTAGCAATTTTAAGAGCGTTTTCACGTAGATCGGTGAGAGTTAAATTTATATTGATATTCTTTTCGCTAAGAACTTTTGCTAGGGCTACCCCTCCAATGCCCATGCCACTACATATTTCCAATATGTGGATTTGAGGTTTATTTTGAATCAGTGCTTTAAACCATTCATGTTCTATAAGAATTTGAAATCTCCTAACAGCTTTCTCATATCTTTTGAACCCTTCTTCAGTTCTGGGATCTTCAGGAAAACTAAACACATTATAAAAAGATTTTAGCAGGTTATCATGTTTCTTCATTTCTTGTCACCATGTTCATTACTCAAAATATGCCGAGTTCTCATATACTACAATTCTTGTAACCAATCTAATATCTTTCACATCTTATATTTGATCAATTTTCTATCAACATGATTATATTGCTATTCAAGTCTTTATTTATGGGTGTGCTTTATTGAGGAGAAAGTTGGATCAGCTGCTTGTTAAGGATATTGCTAGGCAGCGAATTGAGCTTTTGTTTGAGATGGCGGATAAAATTTATAGGCAGCACCCCGATTTAGCGCAACGCTACATCGATTTAGCCCGTAAAATCGGCATGAGATGCAGAGTTAAAATTCCCAGCTGGTTAAAGCGTAGAATTTGTAAACATTGTAAAAGTTTTCTTATTCCAGGTGTTAATTGTAGGGTTAGGCTTCGTACAAATAGGTTTCCCCACCTGGTTGTTACATGTTTAAAGTGTGGTAGACAGATGCGTTACCCGTATAAGATAGGTGGTAAAAGTGCCAAAAAGGTTTAAGACGTTGATTAGCGAGGTTCGACACGCATCAGCAACTATTAGAATAGGAAAAGCAGGTATCACTGAGGGTTTAATTAAGGAAATTAAAAAGAATCTTGAGGCTATGGGAGTTGTTAAAGTTAAGATTTTACGTTCTGCTTTAACTCACGGAGATAGGTTTGAACTGGCTAGAAAGGTTGCTGAGTTAACTAACACGAAGCTCATCGAGGTTAGAGGTAGAACTTTCATAATTGCTTCTCCTTTCGGTAAAAGAAAGGTTTTTAAGGAATAATTATATTTGTTGTCTGCACTATTATCGTCTTCTTGTATTAATGTTAGGAGAGTATGAGTATGGCCACGGTGTACGATGTCCCTGCCGATATATTAATTAGGAGAATAGCTGAAGAGTTAAAGAAAAGCGATAAAATTAAACCTCCAGAATGGGCTGCTTACGTAAAAACCGGAGCACACAAGGAGAATCCACCTGTTGACCCCGATTGGTGGTATATCAGATGTGCATCCATTTTAAGAAAACTTTACATTCATGGACCAGTTGGCGTTTCGAGGCTGAGAACCGCGTATGGTGGCAGAAAAAATAGGGGAGTAAAGCCGGAACATTTTAGAAAAGGTAGTGGGGCAATCATTAGAAAAATTCTTCAGCAATTAGAGGAAGCTAAACTAGTTGAAAAAGCCGATAAATCCGGTAGAAGGCTCACCCCACTTGGTAGATCGTTTCTCGATAGACTGGCATACGAGGTAAAGCTTAAACTTCAAAAAGAAATACCAGAACTTAAGAAATATTAGTTTAATTGGAGATGATACTGTTGTCCGAGGACGAAGAACTAGAAGAAATACAGAGAAGGAAACTGTTAGAGTTACAGAGGCAAATAGCGGAGGCCCGGCGAAGAGAAGAAATGAGAAGACAACTTGAAATGCAGAAACAAGCCATACTTAGGAGAATATTATCTTCCGAAGCTAGAGAAAGGCTCACCCGTATAAAAATGGTTAGACCTGAATTTGCAGAAAGATTGGAATTAGAATTAATAAGGCTGGCTCAAGCTGGGAGACTTCCTATTCCTCTTAGCGATGATCAACTTAAGACGATCCTTAAGAGGCTTCAAGGGGGAAGAAGAGAAACAAAAATAAAATTTAGATAAGGTGAAATGCCTTGGCCAGAAATAAACCTTTAGGTAAAAAACTTAGACTTGCATCTGCCCTTAAAGAAAATAGAAGTGTTCCTACCTGGATTGTTGTTCGTACTAAGGGTAAAGTTCGTACGCATCCTAAAAAAAGATCCTGGAGAAATAGGAAAATAAAGCCATAAGGGAGGATGTTTCATGGCGTTGGAAGAAGAAAGGGAAGTAGGTGAAGAAAAGGAAGTCTCAGAAGAAATACTTGAAGAGAGAATCTATGTCATACCGCTTGCCAAAAAGTTTATTTATACTCCTAGGCAAAAAAGAGCAGAAAAAGCAGTTCGCGTTCTTAAAGAATTTGTTGAAAGGCATATGAAACCCGAAAAAATTATTATTAACCCTGAAGTTAATGAAAAAATTTGGGAGAGAGGTATTCAGTCACCTCCCCGCAAAATTAGAGTCAGGGTAACTAAGGACAAGGAGGGTGTTGTTAAGGTTTTCTTAGCGGAGAGGTGATTTCTTGGTTGTTATTCGCACAAATTTCAACGGCAATCCTAATCTTGGTGTTTACGCTATCGCAACCGACAAATATGTTCTGGTTCGCTTCGATCTTCATCAAAAAACCTTAAACAAACTAAAGGAAACATTTAAAGTTCCTGTTTTAAAAACTAAAATTGCTGAAAGCCCAATTATCGGTATTTTTGTAGTCGGTAATTCCAACGGCATTTTGGTTCCTTATTTTACTTTAGATAGTGAAATTAAAATGCTAAAAGAAAAACTCGACATTATCGTAGAAAGGGTACCTAGTAAGATGACAGCCTTGGGTAATATTATTCTGGCGAATGATAAGGGGGCAGTTGCGCATCCAGGACTGGAACGAAAAGCTATTAAAGTTATTGAGGATGTTTTAGACGTCGAGGTAGTATGCGGTAAAATTTATAGGTTGCCACTTGTAGGTTCCATGAGTGTTGCTACAAATAAAGGCGCTATTGTACATCCCATGGCTTCAGACGAAGAATTGGAATGGCTCAGTTCTGTACTCAAAGTTCCTGTTGATATTGGGACAGTAAACCACGGTTCACCATTTGTAGGTGCTGGAATGATAGCTAACTCCTATGGCGCTGCTACAGGTCTTCTAACAACAGGTCCTGAACTTTTAAGAATAGAAAGAGCTTTAGAAATATAACTTAAAGGAGGAAATTGACGATGGCAACCTCAGAAGTCAAAATATATAGGATCATTGGCGAATACAGAAAAAATCTGATGAAAATAAGATTTTCCAAAGAGGTAAGAGCTTTAAAGCCTGAAGACGCCCTTGAAATAGTTTTTTCGGAAATTGGGAGCACTCACAAGGTGAAGAGAAGAGATATTAAAATACTTGAGATCAAGGAGATAAAGCCCGAAGAAGTTAAATCTGTTTTAATTAAAGGTCTTTTAGGTTTACATTAGGGAGGATCCTATCATTGTCAAAAGAAAATGTAGAAAAAACAATGCAAAGGCTCATTTTAGAATATAATTGGTATAAGTCGCAAGCTGAAACTCTACAAAAGGAAATCAACGTTCTAACATCATACGTAGAGCAGCTAACCCTCACTATGACAACCATTGAAAATATTCGCAAAGGTGAGGGTAAAGAAGAAATCCTTGTCCCAGTAGGGTCGAGAACCTTTATAAAAGCCAAACTTGTAGACCCTAATAAAGTCATAATTCATCTAGGGGCCGATGTTGCCGCTGAAAAAACGCTAGACGATGCGCAAAAACTGCTTGAGGAAAGACTTGGCGAAGTACAAGAAGTATTAAATGAAAGAAGAAAATTGCTTGATCAAGTAATTGCCAAACTCGGAGACATGCAGAACCAGCTAAATCAGCTTAGTCAAAAAACTAGGTAAACTCAAAGATCTCAGGTGACATTAATGCTAGATAAGTTAAGAACTGCTCTTAAAAGCTTCACGGAGAAAATCAGCAAAAAAACTTTAACAGAAAAAAGATTAGACAACGCTTTATGGGACCTTAAACTTGCCTTGCTTAGTAGTGATGTAGCGTTGCCAGTTGCGGAGAAAATTGCAGAAGACGTTAAAAAATCCTTACTAGGGCAAAAAATAGGTCTGCTTGAAAACACTAAAAAAGTTGTTGCGGATGCGATTAAAGAAACCATCATGGAAATACTAACTCCAAAAGAAGAAGTTGATCTCTTTAAAATTATAGAAGAGAAAAGAAAACGAAAAGAACCTACTGTAATTGTTTTTGTAGGTTTTAATGGAACTGGAAAAACAACTACAATAGCCAAACTAGCTTATCTCCTCAAAAAGAAAGGTTATAGCGTTGTACTAGCTGCAAGCGACACTTTCAGAGCTGGATCAATAGAACAACTAGAAGAACATGCAAAAAGACTAGGAGTCAGAGTCATAAAACACAAATACGGTTCAGATGCTGCTGCTGTTGCATTTGATGCAATCAACCATGCAAAGGCCAAAGGTATTGATGTTGTCTTAATTGATACCGCTGGAAGAGCTCAAACAGATAAAAACCTAATGGACGAAATGAGAAAAATAATAAGAGTAACCGAACCTGATCTCGTAATTTTTGTTGGAGACGCACTGGCTGGCAATGATGCATTAGTACAAGCCGAAAAATTTAACGAAGCTGTAGAAATAAGTGGATCCATACTAACGAAAGTCGATGCAGACGTGAAGGGCGGAGCAGCTCTTTCAATAACTTACATAACTGGAAAACCCATATTATTTATTGGTGTGGGGCAAAAATACGAAGATTTAAAACCCTTTGATCCTAAATGGTTCACGGAAAAAATAACCAAATTTAACTAATCGAGGGGATTTAAATGGTTAACTTAAAGGGAAGAGATTTTTTAACCCTCCAGGACTTTACATACGAAGAATTAAGATTTCTGCTTGATACAGCTCTAGAACTAAAGAGAGCAAGAAAACGGGGATATTTTGAGCCTGTTCTTCGCGGTAAGACCTTAGCAATGATATTTCAAAAACCTTCAACAAGAACAAGAGTAAGTTTTGAAGTTGCAATGGGCGACCTAGGGGGCCGTGCTCTTTATCTTAGATGGGATGATTTACAGCTAGGACGCGGAGAAACTGTTGCAGACACAGCAAGGGTGCTTAGCAGGTATGTAGATGGTATAATGGCTCGAGTATTCTCGCATAAAGATCTTGAAGAACTAGCAAAATATGCAGATATCCCAGTAATAAACGGATTAAGTGATCTAACTCATCCCTGCCAAATTCTGGCCGACTTACTTACAATATTAGAAAAGAAAGCAGTACTCAAAGGACTAAAATTGGCTTTTGTAGGCGACGGGAATAATGTTTGCAACTCGCTTTTAATAGGCTGTACAAAAATGGGTATGAATATATCGGTTGCAACACCCAAAAAATATAGACCGAAAGAAAAAATTATTCAGTGGGCAATGGAGAATGCCCAAGAAAGTGGAGGCAAGGTTGAAATCTTAGAGTCGCCAGAAGAAGCTGTAAAGGACGCAGATGTGATATATACCGACGTATTCGTTTCAATGGGCGAAGAAAAAGTCGCAAAAGAGAAACTGCAAGCATTTCAAGGATACCAGGTAAACAAGGAACTAGTGAAACACGCTAAAAAAGATTATATTTTCATGCATTGCCTCCCAGCGCATAGAGGACAAGAGGTAACAGATGAAGTTATTGACGACCCCATACACTCGGTTGTGTGGGATCAAGCAGAAAATCGTCTACATGCACAAAAAGCTGTGCTTGCTCTCCTACTTTAAATCAATTCTCTTTCTTATTTTAGTAGTGTTTTAAGTTTTAATTCTACTTCTAAAAGCTTAATAAAACTTAATACTTCACTTTTTACGTTTTGAGGTAATATTCCCGAAATACAAATTGTAAAAAATTTATCAAATTACTTATGGAACGTAGGTGAAATATATGGAGCAGATTATAGAAAAAATAAGGGAAAGAGAGAGTATTTCATCACAGAGGCGTGCTCGTTTCAGCACTAAATATGTGGATGAAGAACTTCAGAGAATACTAGAGGAAGCAAGAACAAAAATTCTGGTTGTTGGCGTAGGTGGGGCTGGAAACAACACTATAACACGGCTAATGGAGATCGGCATCGATGGCGCTGAAACCCTCGCAATAAACACCGATGCACAAGATCTCCTATACACCGATGCACATCATAAGCTATTAATTGGTAGAAAACTGACTGGAGGTCTTGGAGCTGGAAATAACCCAGCGGTGGGAGAAGCCGCAGCGAAAGAAAGCTATGAAGAAATAAAAGAAGCAGTAGTAGCTGATTTAGTGTTCATTACATGCGGTTTAGGCGGAGGAACTGGTACCGGAGCAGCACCTATAGTTGCAGAGGCCGCAAAAGATCAAGGAGCCCTTACGATAAGCATATGTACCTTGCCGTTTAGAATAGAGGGTAGAAAACGCATTAAAAATGCCTTAATGGGTTTAAAAAACCTTTTAAATGTATGTGATACGGTTATAGTCATCCCCAATGAGAAACTACTTGATATCGTTCCAAACCTGTCAATCGCTGAGGCATTTAGAGTAGCTGATGAAATATTAATTAGAGGTGTAAAGGGCATCACAGAACTTGTCACAAGACCAGGACTTGTAAACTTAGATTTCGCGGACGTTAAATCAGTTCTAGAAAACGGCGGAATGTCCTTAATCTCTATGAGCGAAGCAGAAGGAGAAAAAAGAGCAGAAACAGCCGTCAAAAAAGCCTTGCAAAACCCGTTGCTAGATGTTGATATCAATGGAGCTAGAGGAGCGTTAATAAACATTAGTGGTAGTCAAGACTTAACTTTACATGAAGCCGAAATTATAGTTGAAAACGTAGCGTCAAAACTTGAACCTGACGCTGAAATCATATGGGGTGCACTAATAGACGGTGAACTAAAAGGAGCAATTCGAATAACTCTAATAATTTCCGGGGTGAATTCACCCTATCTAGTTGAATCTGAAGAGGACCTCATGAAAATACTACTCGAAAAAAATAAAGGGACAAACATTGATTTCGGTATAGAACCACTAGAGTGAAACAGCAAACTTTAGTCAAAGGTGTAACAGATGGATATGGAGTCTTTCCTAAGAAATGTAAGAAGATTACTAAAACTAGCAAAAAAACCTACTGGAGAAGAACTTAAACTTAGCATAAGGATATCTGTAATAGGCATTCTTATTATAGGCCTTATTGCGTTCCTAATTAGATTAATTTTTGCGTTACTGTTCCGATAAACGAGGGGGAAAAATGTCAGAAACAAGGCCCAAAGCAAAGTCAGGCATTTTCGTAGTAAGAACAACCACTGGTCAAGAAAAAATAGTTGCAACGCTAATTGAAGAAAGGGCAAAAGCACGAAAACTAGCAATAAGAGCTATTCTCATACCTGAAGGAGTAAGAGGATACATTTTTATAGAAGCAGCAACCCCATATGATGTCTTACAGGCAATCACTGGGCTTCCACATGTCAGAAGCAAGCTGGCTGGAAAAATAGATATATCAGAAATGGAACATTTTCTAGCACCAAAACCAGCCTTAGAGGCTGTCAGTGAAGGAGATATAGTTGAAATAACAGGAGGACCGTTTAAAGGAGAAAAAGCAAAAGTTGTTAGAGTAGATGAGTCAAAAGAAGAAGTCGTAGTCGAATTGTTTGAATCTCCCGTACCCATTCCAATAAAAGTTCGAGCAGACTTCGTAAAAATCGTAGAAAAAGAAGAATAAAGGTGGTGAATCATGGGTAAAAAAGTCACACTTGAAGTACTAGTTGATGGTGGAAAAGCTAGCGCTGGCCCCCCCATAGGACCAGCATTAGGGCCAACCGGTGTAAACCTATATATGGTCGTTCAAAAAATAAATGAACTTACCAAAGACTTTGCAGGACTAAAAGTACCAGTAAAAATAACAGTAGACCAAGAAACAAAAGAATTCTGGGTAGAAGTAGGCACCCCACCTACAAGCGCCCTAATACTCAAAGAACTGGGTAAAGATAAAGGAAGCGGAGATCCAAAAGGAAATAAGATCGGAGATCTAAAAATGGAGCAAGTAGTTAAAATTGCAAAAGCAAAAATGGGAGATCTAATTGTAAAAGATCTTAAAAGCGCCGTTAAAACAGTACTTGGAACCTGCGTCAGCATGGGCGTGACAGTAGAGGGTAAAGACCCTAGAGAAATTCAAAAAGAAATCGATGAAAGTGTTTGGGACAACTTACTTTCTGAAGAGTAAAACATTAACTTTATATTAGATTTCTTGCTATTTCCTCCAGCATTTTAATCTTGTAAATTAACGATCATTTAACATTAATTTAAAACCACCATCCTAAATTTGACCACCCTGAGGGATGCAACATGCCCATAGACATTAAAAAGATAATCGAGGCTGTGAAAGAAGCAAAAGAGAAAGCAAAGGAAAGAAAATTTAAAGAATCAATAGACCTATCTATTAGCTTTAAAAATTTAGATTTAAAAAAACCTGAAAATAGAATAAGTACCGAAATCACGCTTCCCCATCCAATTAATAAACCCGTAAAGGTTTGTGTCATAGCTAGTGGAGATCTTGAAGTTAGAGCAAAAAATGAGGGAATAGACTCAGTATTATCAAGAACAGACCTTGAAAAATTCCTATCAGATCGAAAAGCAGCGAAAAAACTAGCAAAACAATTCGACTTCTTTCTCGCTCAAGTTGATTTAATGCCCCTAGTTGGTAGATCCCTTGGCCCTGTTTTAGGTCCAAGAGGTAAAATGCCCAAACCTATACCGCCCACCGCCGACGTAAAATCTCTAGTAGAACAATACAGAAGAACTGTTAGAATTAGAATGAGAAATAACCCTGTAATTCATGTTAGAGTTGGAACAAAAGATATGGAAGATGAAAAAATAGCTGAAAACATAAAAACAGTTTTAGAATTCCTACTCGAAAAACTTGAAAAAGGCATACAAAATATAAAAAGCATATACGTTAAAACAACCATGGGACCACCAGTTCCCATTAAAACAAAATAACTATGATGAACTAACCCATAAGGGATGTGAACAGCATGGCTATAGCTGTTACTAAGCAGGGAAGACCTGTACCTGAACATAAAGTAAAAATAGTAGACGAGTTAGTTAATCTAATCAAAAAGCATAAAGTAATAGCTTTAACAAAAATGGATACAATTGGAGCACACCAAGTTCAAAGATTAAGAAACATGTTAAGAGGCAGAGTCCTAATTAAAATGGCAAAAAACACATTAATGAAAATAGCTTTAAACAAAGCTAAAAAATTTAAACCAGGTATTGAAAAACTTGCAGATTACATTACCGGATCATGCGCATTTGTATTCACAAACGAAAACCCGGTAAAAATAAATCTCTTCCTAGAAAGAAACAAAGCAAAAGCCCCCGCAAAAGCCGGTCAAACAGCTCAAAGCGATATAATAGTGCCAGAAGGCAACACAGGGCTCCCACCTGGACCAGTAATCAGCGAACTAAACGAAGTAGGAATCCCCACCAAAGTACAATCCGGATCAGTATGGGTAGCAAAAGACACCGTCGTCTGCAAAAAGGGAGAAAAAATCTCAAGAAAACTGGCATTAGTCCTTTCAAGACTCGGCATAGAACCCATGGAAGTAGGATTATCTCTCCACGCCGCATACGACGACGGAGTTATATTTACAGAGGAAGAACTAACAATACACCCAGAAGAAATAAAACGACAAATACAAACCGCCCACATAGAAGCATTCAATCTAGCTCTAAACGCCACAGTACCAACCACTGACACAATGCCCATACTACTGCAAAAAGCATATAGCGAAGCAATAAACCTATCGATAAACGCATGCATACCAACCAAAGAAACCCTACCATACATCCTATCGAAAGCCCACGTCGAAGCAACAAGCCTTGCAAGTAAAATACTTGAGATAAAACCAGACGCACTGCCAAGTGAAGTAGTCACTACAGTTCCTCAACCAGTAGAAAAAGCTGAGGTAAAAGAAGAGGAGAAGAAAGAAGAAAAGAAGGAAGAGGAAGAAGAGGAAGAAGAATTAGGTTTAGGATCACTCTTCGGATAATTTCGGAGGTGAAAAATTTGGAATACATATATGCTTCCATGCTCCTTCATAAAGCTGGAAAACCCATAACAGAAGAAAACATAAAGAAAATATTAGAAGCCGCCGGAGCAAACATAGACGAAGCAAGAATAAAGGCAGTTGTAGCAGCTCTAGAAGAAATCAACATAGACGAAGCAATAAAAACAGCAGCCGTACCGGTAGCCGCCGCAGCACCAGCACCAGCCGAAGCAGCTGCCCCTGAAGCAAAAGAAGAGAAGAAAGAAGAAAAGAAGGAAGAGGAAGAAGAGGAAGAAGTAGGAGGACTCGGAGCACTCTTCGGATAACAAATGAAACCAAAGCACATCAAAAACACTCACGCAAACACCGCCGGAACATAACAAGACAAGAAAACTAGAAAGCTTTTTTCCATTCTATATTTTATAAGGAGAAAAACATGAAAAATGAGAGAAAACTCCTAGAAGCTGCAAAAGACTACAAATACCTGCTAGAAAGAGGTTACAATAAGAAAAGTGCACTAAGATTTGTAGGAGAACGATATCTATTAAATGAAACAGAGAGACACATACTTTACAGAACAATATTCCCAGAGAAAGAAGCCACCCAAAGAAGAGAAAAACTAGTTAAAGAAAGCGAAGTAGAAAATAACAGACTAGTAGTGGACTGCTACAACGTCCTAATAACCGTAGAAACCATGCTAAAAAACGGCATCATATTAAAAGCAGACAACGGATACATAAGAGACATCTCAGCAATCTTCAGAAAATACAAAATAACAAACCTAACAGAAAAAGCCCTAAACCTAATCATACAAGCCATCAAAAACCTAAAACCAGCAGAAGCAATCTTCATACTAGACCAACCCATCAGCAAAAGCGGAGAACTCGCAGCAAAAATAAGAAACCTCCTACAAAAAAACAACATAAAAGGAACCGCAAAAACAACAAAACACCCAGACAAAGAACTAACCCAAACCCCAGGAATAATAGCCACAAGCGACACCATAATATTAAACAAAGTCAAAAAAACCTTCGACCTACCAGCCTATATCCTTAAAAACATTTTAAAAATAAAACAAAAATAATAAAACCAAAACACACAAACCTAAACCAAAACACAAACAAAACAACCCACACAAACAACCACCAAAAAACGGGCCCGTGGCCTAGCAGGATAACAAAAAAACACCTGAAAGGGCGCCGGCCTTCTAAAAACGCTCTGCTTGCTGCGTTTGAGGAAAGCCGGTGGTCGCGGGTTCGAATCCCGCCGGGCCCGCCACTCATGACTTTTTGTTTGAAGTGGTTGTTTTGGTGTTTTATTTTTGTTTTTGTGTTTTGTTGATTTTTTCAAGTATTAGTTTGATTTTTCTGTGGTTTTCGTTGTCGGTTTTGTTGAGTTTGTTGAGGAGTGGGGTTATTTTGTTGAGTGTTTCTGGTTTTGTGGTGGTGATTGTTTTTAGGAGGTTGGCTATTTTTGTGATGTGGTGTTTGCTGTATTTTTTGTTGGTGAGGAGTTTTGGTAGTATTTGAAGGAGTTTTGGTAGTATTTTGCTGATGGTTTGGGGGTGTTTTTTGATGAGGATTGTTAGGTTGTCGCTTAGGTTTTCGTAGACTTCTTCGTATGGGTGGGTGAGGTATTCTGTTATTTTGGGTAGTGTGTCTTCGATTAGCTGTGGGTAGTCTATTCCTATGTATAGTAGTGTTAGTGCGGCTGATGTGCTGAGTTCTTGGTAGATTTCGTTGTAGGTTTTGTTGTATAAGTTTTCTTTGAGTTTTGGAGTTAGTTTTAGAACCATCTTGGAGGATTCGAGGGCGAGCCACTCGATGGTTTCAATGGTGTATTCGTTTAGTGTGTCCCAAATTTTTCTATTTTTTCTTCTACTTGGTTCGGATATTTTTTCCAAATTGTGTGTATTATTTCTGCTAAGCATTCAGCTTCATCTTTTTTGCAGTAGTCCATTAAGGCTTCAAGTAGTTCATCGATCTCATTTTTTAATATATCAACGTAACCTTTTATTTTTCAGTTTTTCCTAACATCGGCACACTTCTATACCAATCATCTTACCTGAAATTTTACCTATTATTAGGTGTATAAGTTTACCTACTTAAAGAATTTTTGGTAAAATCTTAGGTCAAAAATTTTATAAATAATTTTACCTATGACTACAATAGGTGATTGACGTGGGAGAGATTACCGTGCTTACCAGAGCTACATCAAAAAGTAAATCTTTGAGAACAACTATTCCTATGGGAATTGTCAAGCAGTTTAACCTCTCAGAGGGAGATAAGCTCAACTGGGAAATCAGAGCTGAGAACGGAGAGCTTATAATTGTAGTGAGACCGCTGAAAGGTGGTAAAAATGGTTAATGAGACTTTACACGTTATTAGAAAAATGAAAAAAAAGCTTAGCGAAGAAGATGCTAGATTATTTTTCCACAAACTAGTTAGTAAGGTTGCTGATAAAATAGGAGTAACATTACCATATACATTGGATGTCAAAGATTATTCAAGTGTAAAAATTAAAGAAAAACTTAATCAACTTGTTCAACAAGTTATAGATAATCCTGATATAATAGATGATATATATAATATATTAATTCCTCGAAAATATCGAAGAAAGTATGGTCAATTTTTCACGCCACCAAATATTGCAGAATTTATGGTTACGTGGGGGCTTTCAGAAGGTGGAAAAAACGTTCTTGACCCTGGAGTTGGTACTGGGATATTTCTATCAAAAGCTTTTTCATTGCTTAAGAAGAAAAAGGATTTTCGATTAACGGGAATTGATATAGATCCAATATTACTTAATGCTTGTTTCATTCGTCTTAAATTGTTAGGTGTTGATATCAATAATTTAACGCTAATTAAAGGTGATTTTCTTAGTTGGGAATCTGAAGATAAGTATGATTTTGTAGTGTGTAATCCACCCTACATAAAGTTTCACGGTTTTGATAGAAATATTGTTATAAGGATTGCTCGGGAATTTGGTATTCAAATAACCCGATTAACTAATATTTATACACTCTTCTTTGTACAGACCTCTAAGTTCATCAAGGATGGTGGGCGAATTGCATTTATAACGCCAAGTGAATTTCTTTACACAGGTTATGGACAAGAACTTAAGAAATTCCTTATAGAGAATTTTAAGATAGAAGCTTTCATACTCGTAGGACTTGAAAAGGAAGTATTCGAGAATGTAATGACTACTGGATTAATAACACTCCTTAAAAAAGAGAAACCAGAAAGAGAACATCAGGTAAAGTTCATAAGACTTGATGATAATTACCAACAATCTTTAGAAAATTTGGAAAGTCTTAAATACATTACAAAAATCCACCAACATCAACTAGATCCAAAAGAAAAGTGGCTTACATACTTTGTTAAAAATAACAACTTTGGAAATATTTTACATAAGTTAATACCATTATCCACCATAGCAACCGTCGATAGAGGCATAGCCACTGGTTATAACGCTTTCTTTACTTTATCGGAACAAACAATAAAGAAGTTTTCCATACCAAGACAATATTTAAAATCTGTCGTAGCTAAAGCTTCACATTGCCCTCATTACGATTTTACCTCTAAAGATTGGGATATGCTAAGAAAAAAAGGTGAAAACGTTTTTTTGCTTTACTGTTTTTCTAAACAACCTCCAGAGTCACTAAAAGCATATTTAGAATACGGTTTAAAACTAGGTGTTAATAGGAGATATATACCATCCCATAGAAAAATTTGGTATATGGTAGATAAACGTAAGCCTGCACCGATCTTAGCTTTAGTTTTCAGTAGGGAACGGATGAGGTTCGTTTTTAATAAAGCAAAAGTTCTTAATCTAACACCATTTCATTGCATTTACCCTCTCTTTAATGATGAGTTAAAGTTGAAAGCATTGCTCGCTTATCTTAACTCAAATATATGTAAGGAAATAGCAACCTACTACGGAAGAATTTACGGAACTGGATTAAGAAAACTTGAACCAAAAGACCTTGAAAACCTTCCAGTCATCGATGTAAAAAATATTAGCCAAGATGACATAAAAAGGTTAGCAAATCTTTTTGATAAGTTATGTATGATTTCGAGACAAGACCCCAAGAAAGAAAATGAAGTTAAAAAAATAATTGATGCCACTATAAAAGACATATTAAGCAGATTTAGATTTAAGAGACAAGAGTTCCTGGATGAATTCTTCATTTAATTTGAATTTACCTCCTTCTGGTGTTCGGATTGCGTAAACTTTCCCATCCCAGGCTTTTATTGACTTTGCGACTACTTTAGGATACTCAATAGCAATTAAACATACCTTGGCATGAGACATCCCTATAAAGTGGGTAGCTTTTCCTGTTTTTCTATCAACTGCAAACCTGTAGTGCTCTATTTTTCTAGTTTTAGCTTGAGCAATAATTTCTAAAACCCTATCGAAGGATATGAAAAATCCTTTATCAAAAAAGAGTTGAAGATAGAATAAGGGTTTTGACCCGCAATAAGTCTTCCTCCACTTAATTAATCTCTCTATATCTTCCTCTTTTACTGTAATAGATAGTTCTTTACCCTCCTTTCCTCTAGCTTTCACATACTCATCATAATAATATGAACTAGATCTGCATTCAATTCCTGCTATTGATTTAAATACAATATCTTTAATCTCCTCCTCGTCTCTTTCACTAATATCTTGAGGTAAATCTGTTGATATATCTTCTCTCCTAAATATCAAAATGTCAGGTCGTTTTCCAAATTTGCTCATTTGCGAATAAACCTTTGTTACATATTTTTTCCAAGCCTCTTTATTAGAGATTAGCTCATGATTGTATCTGGACTGGCCATATTTAATCGCTATCAGTTGGGAAGTAGAATTTATAGCTTCCATTAATTTTTCTTCAGCCCACATCCCCTGAGCTATAGTACTGAGAAAGGCTTCTGTAGCCCTAGCTGGCGGTCTTGGTAGTTTAATCGGCTCACATTTTATGCAAGGGAACTCTTCCGGCATCTTGACCCCCTATTATGTAACAGTCCTATTTTTTAAACTTTTCACTATCACGTCTGCAACATCACAAAATGCAACACCCTAAGATTTCATAGAACTCACTTACCCTAAGTTTATATATTATTTTAAAAAACGCTAGACTGAAAAAGATTAGCTACAGGTAGTACACGTCCAAAAATTACTCAGCAAGTACTTCTTCGGATGGTGTCTTACCCCTGCCTTTCGAAGAAAAGCAAAAAACCGCTCGTGTTTTAATGAACATTAACAAGGCTAACAAAGCGATTAATGAAGCGATAGAAAATGCTAGAAAGATTTAATAGAGAAGCCTTTGACTGAAGGGGTTATATCTCTGGTTTCATGTTTGATACTGACTCCTTTAACCACATTTAGGCGGTATGATAAGAATTGGCGACATGTCAAGAAAATTTGAAGTATTCTAAGGTGCGTAAAACAATTTTCTACAGGAGTAATAAACTACGCAGAGAGCATATATGTACACGCTAGTTATTACACGTAGCGCGTCGTCAAAGTATTTTATAGTTTAAATGCAAATATGATTATTCTTCATTACTTTTTAAATTAAGTCAAGATTAAACTTAGTTTTCTTAAATTTTTAAGTTTTAAGTTTTTGTTAAAGTAAACGTGTTACTTTGTCTTTTCTTTTATTTCTTCGTATTCTCTTTTTGTTATGTATTTTCCGCCTACGGTTATGAATCTTTTGGGTTTAACTGGTTTATCATATTTTTCGATGTTTTGTAGTTCTAAGACGAGGAAGCTAAACCTAAGTGAGCCTATAAAACATGTTAGACTTAACTTGGATGTAAATGTGAGACCTGCAAGAGAAGAGGACGCCGAAGATATTGCTGAAATATTTAGGAAAAGTGCCCCTTGGTCTCCCTTTGGACCAAAAGCATCATCGGAACAAGTTCTCTCCTATTTAAAGAGTTCAGATTATGAAATTATTCTTGTGGCAGAATACAAAGGGAAGGTTGTTGGTGTTATGGATTTTAACGGTAATAACTATCGTCTAGGCATCCCAGGAGTCCTACCAGAGTATAGAAAAAGGGGTATTGGATACACTCTCTTTTATCATCTTCTAAAAAACATACGTCAAAAAGGCTTCTCCAAAGCTATTGCAGACACAGGATTAGTCCTATCTGATGCGATAAAAATGTATAGTCGTTTTGGCTTCAAAATTGTCAGAAGACAACATCATTGGATTAAGATACTTCACAATAACCCATTTTAAAGACGTATTTAGATAGGACATGTAAGTTAAGAACAGCTCAAGATGACGTTTGTAATTATCTTTCCATTACTCAGTACTCGTACATGAATCTCCATGAAGAAATCTGAGAAAGGCAATTGAACTCTGCTCCTTGTAGGGTTTTTAAGGCGTCATAACCATAAAACTATTTTTGCGTTATAACATTAAGCTAATTTGTAAAGAGTATTGGTGCTGTGAATTGGTGATTATTTTGAAGTCCTCTGTCTTGTGTGTTAGAGCGCCTAGAAAAGTTGGAGAAACCATTAGAAAAAAGCTTAATGGTATGGGTGTTTTAAATAGATGTTTTGAGATCGAAAAACGATGTTTATCTGTATTTTCTGATTACTCGTGATTTAAGTGGCTATGAACTGGAAGAATTAAAGAAAACATGTGAGGTTGAAATTGTTAAACGGAAGTTGGAACGTTGTAAAAGTAGACCTAGAAGTTTTCTTGATTTTTTGAAAAGAGAGCTTAATGAAGAGGATATGAAAGTTTTAGAGGAAATTGCAAGTGAAAAATGTGGATAGGGCAACACTAGTTCGAAAATGGATTTTATCAAAAATTAAAGAACATAAACTAGAAAAAGCAGTAGAAAGATTAATAAGTGTGGAAGAGGGAGCAAAAGTGGCATGCACAACCATATGGAAATTTATAGAATATATACATGAAAAAACATATGGTCACCGGTCTAAACTAAAGAAGAACTAGAAGAAGAACTAAAGGGGGTCTAAGGAATTGCTAAAATGAAGATAACAATCATAATTTTACTGGTAAAGTTTTTACTTTATGATTTTTATTTTTTTGCTATGTAGTTTTGATATATTTGTTTTGCTAATGTTTTGTTGTCTAGGATGGTTTCGAGATGTTTTTGGTTTTTTATTGGTCTGTTTTTTAATATTCTTGCAGCTCTTTTTTTCCCTATTTGTGGTATTACGGAGAGGATTCTTATTGATGCTTTGTTTATATCGAGAGGGTAGGGTATTGCTATTACTGATCTCGCTTGGTGATCTATAACTTTTACATCAAGCATCGTGTTCAAGGGTAGTTCATCGGGGATCACAGTGGTTATCGGATATGTACCCAGCTGTCTTGCATATGTTCTTTTCCCAAAATAGGCTTCTGTTATGACTTCTTTGAGGACAGTTCCTGCTGGCACTACCTTTTTCAACATTGGAATATCTATTTCATCTCTTATTCTTTTACTCCACTTTTTAAAGAGATGGTAATTTCTCCGTAGAAATCTTGTCCCTACGCTCCATATTCTTGTTCCTGGGAACACAAGTACTTGCCGTAAATTTATTCTGCGAACAAGAAGACCTCTTTCCAAAACTTCTTTTAAAAATAAATAGTCTAATTCGTAGGTTTTTTCTGTTTCCCCTATAAGTCCAAAAACGAAGTTTAACCCGGGCAAAAGTTTAGGTAAACCATTCCATCCTCTTCCTCTGCCAATTTCATTTAATATTTCTATTGCTTTCATAGCTTCTTCCGGAGTGCACTTGAGATTATTTAATTTTATTACCTTCGGATCCGCTGATTCTACGCCAAAGGCTGCAACATCCCCAGGTGTATTATATGTCACAATTATTTTCGCTATTTCCTTTGATTCTTCGGGATAGTGTGCAATTGTGCCAGGGTTCACGTTATCCATCCATAAATAGCAGTTAGGAGCAACATTTCTAATACCTTGATACAGTTTTTTAATAGCCTCTGGATTCGGCTGTGGAAATTCTAGTTCTCCTACACCCTTTGCCTGGTATGCAAAAAGATCCGGCTGGTTGCCAAGCCTAAAATATTTTACACCATGTCGATATAGTGCTTCTATCTCAGATACAACATCTTTTACGGGTCTGAAATCTGGTAAACCATAGTATGCGGCAGTAGTGCAAAAAGAACATCCACCCGTAATTTTTCGGCTACATCCACGATAAGTTTCGATTTCACAGATAACTCTCGGATACCTTGGGTGTTGCGTAACCACTCTTGCTCCTTTAACTGCATATTCAAAAATGTTATGTGCAGTTTCTCTAATGCGAGTAGGATCAACCCTATTAACTTTCAATTTCTCTAAAATTAAATCATGAATTACTATTTCTAAATCTCCGTTAACAATTAGATCAAAAACTTCTTCAAACAGGCCCGTATTTCTTACAACCATACCGCCTCTAACGCCGCTTCCAAATTTTGCAGCTGGTCCTCCAACAACTTTAACAGGTTTCTTAACCTTCAACGCTAATTCATAGATTTCCTTAGGTGTTGCTGGTTTTCCTCCAAGATATTTTCCTGGAACAGAAACTCCAAAAACAACAATGAATAGATCAGAATCTTCTGCTACTTTATAGAAAGATTCTACGTTTTTTCTAACTTCATCAATAGTAAAATACCTTATCTGAGCCTGTGGATTCGCGGTCCATATAGCTCCTGCTGTATACCTTATATACGGAGAAATATAGGGAGGTACACCAAGACACGTGGGTTCATCTACATATCCATCTAACAAAGTTACTTTCACTACTTTATTCACCTCAACCGTGAGCAAAATGCTCATATCCACGAGGCTTTACTCTTCTTTCATTTCCTTCTTCATCTACGAGAACTATCTTCTTCTCTTTTGTTACTTCCCCTATTTTAATAAGCGTTCCTCCTACTTTCTCAACAGCTTTTACGGCTTCATTCCACATATTTGGTTTTACGGTTACTACAAGCTCAAATTCCTCTCCACCATATAAAATTAAATCAAAAGGATCTAAATTATGATCTTCAGCAAACATAGCAATTTCCCTAGGAACTGGCAAATTTCTAATAATGAAACCAACATTACTGGCCTTACTCAACTCATATAGTGACCATGCAAGACCATCACTACTATCAATACTGGACGTTAATGCTCCACTTTGAGCTAATGAAACCGCTTCCTTTACCTTCGCCCTAGGATTATAAACAGCATCTAAGAATCCTTTCATCAAATCGCTTGGAGCAGAAAGGTTTTCAAGCAAAATTTTAAACCCTACGGCAGTATAGCCAAAATATCCAGTAATGGCCAAAATATCACCAGGTTTCGCCCCACTGCGAGAAACTAAATTCTTCTTATTCGCTACACCAAATGCTACACCGTCTAAAACAACCTCGTCGCACTCATTAGTATCTCCGCCTAAAAAACACGCCCCATATTCACGGCTACTTTCATTAATACCTCTAATAATCTCCTCAACATACTCAACTTGGAAATTCCTCGGTATTCCGATAGAAACAAGAACACCTAGCGGTTTAGCACCTTTAACAGCAACATCACTAACACACATCGTAACAACCTTTCGTCCAACCTGCCTAAAGGACATCCCAGGAAGAACATCAGTGCCCCAAACAAGCATATCAACATTAACAATCAAAACACGGTCATCATCAATAAGATAGCCTACAGCATCATCCCCAAAAGGTAAAACACTATCTTCGCACTTATCCATAATCTTGAAAAAACGTTCAATTAAGCCTCGTTCACTAAGATCTTTAACTCTCAAACAAACACCACCACAAAGATATCACAAATGTAAATGTTAGACGAAAACTTTAAGTTTTTACCTACTTTTAAAAAATAAGAAATGCCGCCGTAGCACAGCTGGTAGATAAAATGGCCAAATGCGCCGGACTCGTAATAAAACGTTAACGTCAGCAAACGAGAAATCCGGTGGTCGCGGGTTCGAATCCCGCCGGCGGCTCCAATTCACTTCTAACACTTAGTAAGACAAATAAAACTTCATCGAAAGAACCATAAATAGGTAAAATACGATCTTGAACGTAAATATATGAATTCTAACTTAACCACTAGGTGTTTTGCTTATAACTAAAGGCTAGGATTAAAATAACAAAAACGATGTACACAGAACTGTAAACAGTACTTTTACGAAGAAGTAGAGATAGTCAGTCAAACAACGGTTAAAGGTAAATCTCAACATGTTTTAATTCTCCAAAAAATGGTGGAAAATCATATTATGGAGGTGGTCTGTCACCCCATAAGAACTCGTGGGGCGTCACCCACATGGTGACCACCCCCACGAGTTCTCATTTCCTTTTTTCATTATATATTATATTAAATTCGATTTTTAAATATATCTTCACTACTATAATCGTTTTTCGAAAATTAGTCAAATCTCATGGGTTTTGTGAACATACTTTAAAAATCATAAAGCTTCTTGAGTTACTTCTTATTCAACTTTCATTTTAATGTTACAAAAGACGTTAAAAGTTAAACTAACAATTAAAGTGAACATCGATAATATGATTAAAAGTTTTGTGGTGCGGGGGGTGGGATTTGAACCCACGCAGGCCTACGCCACAGGATTCGAGCCCAGGGTGGGTGCCTCAGTCCTGCGCCTATGATCGGAACTCTTTTAACCTTTGACCTGGCTCGGCCACCCCCGCACAGTACTGGGTAGCCTATTCCCAATAATAATCTACATCACTTAAACTTTAGGTTCAAATACCTATATAACTCATTTTTATATTTCTATTGTGGGAAGAAATTAATTTAATTATGATAATAGATATCATTTTACGATGAACATACAAGTGTTTTATATAGTTTTTCAGCGTTTTGTAATAATTGCTTCCTTTTTCTCTAGATCTTCTTTTTTGGCGGAAAAGAGATAATAGCAAATTGCTTTGGGAGAATGTTGTTAGAGTATCTGATGTATTTCTTTTATCATAATTAATATTGAGTTATGTATAGATTCGACTTGGAAAAGAAGTTAGTAAATTTTTTATGACGAGACGAATAAGTTAGCTGTAGCAATTAGTGCTAAAATTTGGGGAGGTTTTGTCGTGGACTTCTCATTCACAGAAGAGCAAGAACTATTTAGACAAGCCATTAGAGAATGGTGTGAGAAAAACTTAAGCTTAGAAAAAGTTAGAGAGATGGATGAAAAAGAAGAAATGCCCATGGATGTTATAAAAGGCATGGCAGACCTAGGACTACTTCTAATGACCGTTCCAGAGGAACACGGCGGAACCGGTTCCGATTGGGTTACTGCCTGCATAGCCGCTGAAGAGTTAGCATACGCAGATATTAGCATAGCTGTTCCAGTTTTCTTCCTAGTTGAAGCCTCATGGGGATATGTTGTCGACAGGTATTGTTCTGAAGAAGTTCGAGAAAAATACATCAAAAAGGCAATAAAGGGAGAAGCTTTCGTAGGTATAGCAACTACAGAACCTGGTGGCGGATCAGACATAGCATCGGTCAAAACAACTGCTAAGAAAGAAGGAGATGAATGGGTAATCAACGGTGAAAAAATATACATCAGCGGTACCGAAGAAGCAAAGAAAATGGGCGGTGGATATTTCATCATAGCAAGAACAGATCCCAAACTCGGCCACAGAGGCATGACCGCATTCTTCCTGCCCATAGATGCTCCTGGAGTAGAGATAACGAAAAGATACGATGACATGGGTAGAATGGGTATCTCCACTGGCGGTTTCGTAATGAACGACGTCAGATTATCAGATGAGTATGTACTTGGGGAAGTAAACAAAGGTTTCTACTATACAATGGAAGGTTTCGACTTAGCCAGACTTCTTATCGGCGCAACATCTGTAGGGGCAGCACAACGCGCGCTTGAAATTGGAATGGACTACACAAAACAACGTATACTTTTCGGAAGACCTCTAGCAAAATTCGAAGGAATACAATTCGAAATGGCAGACCTATGGGCTCGAAACGAAGCGCTTAGAGCACTTGTATATAGGGCTGCGTGGATGGTTAACGAAAAATACAGCACTGGACGATTTGGGCCTCTTGAAGTTTCAAAGTTCATATCAGCAGTTAAACTATTAGGACCACCTCTAGCATTCAGAACATTCGAGAAGGCTATGATATGGCTTGGCGCCTACGGATACACAAAAGAATGTCCACTTGAAATGGGACTAAGAGGGATCATGTCCTACTGTGTCGGTGCTGAAGGAGGACTAAATATTCAAAGAATAATTATAGCAAGAGAACTACTTGGAAGAGAATACGTACCCTACAAATAAAACAGCCAAATTCCCCTTTTTATTTTCTAAAATAAAAGTAGAGAAATAAGTAAGGTGTCATTTTAATAATTTTTTGAAAGCTTCTGTTAAGGCAGGAACTACTTTGTAGAGATCGCCAACTATTCCATAGTCCGCCGCCTTAAATATTGGAGCTTCCTCGTCTTTGTTTATTGCTACGATTATCTTTGAATCCATTATACCCGCTGTATGCTGAATAGCTCCCGAAATACCGACTGCTATGTAAAGTTTTGGTTTAATTTTAACACCTGAGATACCGATCCAATTTGTGAACCATCCATAGTCAGCTGCAATAGGCCTTGTACATCCAACTTGACCACCCAAAACTTTTGCCAGTTCTTTCAGCAACTTGAAATCCTCTTTGCTTCTTAATCCTCTTCCACCTGCAATGATTATCGGGGCCTCTTCCAGCCTTACTCCCGCAATTTCCTTTTTCCTTTTTTCTACGATCTTGGTTTTAGGTTCCTTTACATCAACATCAACCCTTACTACTTCACCTGTTCTATCGCTTGGCGTAGGTTTCTCAAATACATGTGGTGGAACTGTTGCTATTTGTGGCTTTACGCGAGATACTTCTATTGCAATGGACGAACCTCCATACACTAAACGGTTTACCACTAATCTTCCCTCTTCATCAATATCCAGCTTTGAACATTCGGTCATGCACCCTGTGTTTAATCTTGTTGCAAGTCTTGGGGCAAGTTCTTTTCCTCTTTTCGTAGCACCGATTAAAATTATTTCCGGTTTATAATCGCTGGCCAATTTTGAAAGAACATCCGTATAAGGCTCTACATTGAACTGTTCTAGAAGAGGATTGTCAACCACGTAAACTTTGTCAGCTCCATGTTTAATAAGTTCTTTTCCTCGTTCATCTTCAATGTTATGGCCTATTAGCACTGCTGATAATTCTGTTTGAAGTTTGTCAGCAATTTCTCTTCCCTTACCTAGCAATTCCAAGAAAATTTCAAAATTCTCGGAGAAAACCATAACACCCTTAAATTCGTTCGAACTCATGTAATCACCCCCTTAATACGCCCTCCTTAAGTATCATCTTTACAAGTTCCTCTGCAGCTTCCTCTATGGTTTCAGCCTTTACAATGATACCCTTCCTCTCAACTTTTGGAACTGTGACTTTGAGTATTTGCACGGCTGACCCTTCAGCTCCAACATCTTCCTTAGAAATCCCAAGATCGCTTGCTGTCCATGTGTTAATTGGCTTTCTCGATGCTTTCATAATGTCTCTTAGTGAAGGTATTCTAGGTTCGTTTATCTCTCTTGTAACTGTCAAGAGAACTGGCATTTCTGCCTCAACTGTCTCATATTCTTCTTCTAAGTCTTTCTCTGCAATTACTTTATTCCCTTCTATGGTAACTTTTCTTACATAGGTTATCTGTGGTATGCCTAAGAGTTCTGCAAGCCTTGGGCCAACCTGTGCTGAAAGACCGTCAAGCGTCATCTCTCCGCAAATTATCAAATCGTATTCCCCTAGCTTCTCTATAGCTTTCGCTAGTACACGTGCAGTTGCCAACGTATCCGAGTTTTCAAATATAGGATCACTTAGAAGGTAGGCTTCATCTACTCCCATGGCTAAGGTTTCCCTAAGTGCTGTCTTAGCTTCGGGAGGCCCCATTGTAATGGCTATTACCTTACCTCCATGCTTTTCCTTTATCTTTATCGCTTCCTCAAGTGCGTTTTTATCTACATCACTTATTTTTCTTGGAATACCAACTGTTATTGGTGTTTGTGTACTGGGATCTACCTTAATTTCCTTAATATCAACTATCTGCTTAAAAGGTACTATTATCGTAGGCAAGGCTCTCACCACGCTATTTTTTAAACTTTGATGATTATCATTTGTTGTTAGCGGAGATATATCGAACGACATTTTATAAAAAATTAACTATTTCACCGATTGTTACTTCACCAGTATTATATGCTAACACTAAGGATGTAGTTGATTAGAAAATGATTATAGAATGTTTTAAAATGTCAACTTAAATACGCAAAGACTACTGCAGCATTGTAAATCTGATCAGGCTTTTTGATATATAAGGATACAGTTATAGCTCTGTGAGTGCTTCCATAACTCTTATAGCTGCTGTTGAAGCGTGCTCAATGGTTTCGGTTATGTTTTTTGGTCCTTGGACGGTTCCTGCTAGGAAGATTCCTTTTGTCCGTGTTTCTGTAGTATTAAGTTTTAGGTCTTTCTCTTGGAAGAAACCATACTGACTTAAAGGTAGATTGAGAACTTCTCGTATCGCTGTACATGGTATTATGGCTGTTTCCAGTACAACAAGGTCCGCTATTATGGACAGCAACTTATGTGTTGCTGTATCGAAAATTTCTACGTTTAATGAACCGTCTGGTAGTGGTCTAATTTCCGATGGTTGACCATGAATAAGGGTAATGCCGCTTCTTCTAACTTCTTGGTAAAATTCTTCAAGTCCTTTGCCAGATGTTCGAATATCTATGTAACAAATGTAAGCATCAACATTTTCACCATATTGTTTCTTTAAAATATATGCGTGTTTTAAGGCGTTTGGACAGCCAATTCTGCAACAGTATGTTTGATATTTTTTATCTCTAGAACCGACACACAGCAGGAAAACTACACTTTTGGGTTCTTTTCCATCGCTTACCCTAACTATCTTTCCATTTGTTGGGCCTTCTGGATGAGCTAATCTCTCGTATTCTAGCCCTGTAATTACGTTTTTGTAAGTACCATAGCCGTATTGGGTTATTTTTCTCGCATCAAAAAGATCAAAGCCTGTTGCAAGTACAATCGCATCTACTTTTAAATCTATGTCAATGGGGGTTTGAGAGAAATCTATTGCATTTTCAGGGCAGGCTTCAACGCAAGCTTTACATTCATTACCCTTAAAATGAAGACAGTTATCTTCATCAATAAGATAAGTCTTCGGGAAAGCTTTAGACGGCATATAAATAGCCTTTCGATACGATAAGCCCATTTCATTTTCCTTGGGTATTGAAACAGGGCAGACCTCAACACATTTTCCACATGCCGTGCACTTCTTTTCATCGACATGCCTAGCTTTCTTTACGATCTTTACCTTGAAATCTCCAAAAGTTCCATTTACCTCCTTTACTTCTGCGTTAGTTAAAATCTGTACATTGGAATAATTAGAGACTTCAGAAATCTTTTGTAACACTATTTTATCTGCATCGGTTAATGTCGGAAAAACAGTAGAAAGTAGGGAAACATGGCCACCTAGGCTGGGAAGCCGTTCAACGAGATATACTTTTATTCCGAATTTTGCTAGGTCACTGGCCACTTGAAGACCTGCTATTCCACCACCAATTATTAAAACCGATTTTTCGTCAAACTTAAGATGTTTCATAAGATCACCCGCGTCATGTTTTCGAAAGTCACAACATGGTTTTTCAAACTTCAACCAAAGCATTTTCATACGATTTCAAACTTCAAGTATTTCCGCTTTGTTGTTCAAATAACGATAGCCCTTCTCACACATACTATAAGGGGTAAATATTTTATGTTAATTTGGTTTTAAATGTTGTTAGCTTGAAACTTGATTCTTGCTTTCGAAAGGATCAAAGGTGTTCTAAAATGACAGTAGTAGATTTAATGTCTGAAGCAAAAATGAACGTTGAACTGAGATCGAAAGCTATCGAAAAGGGACGGTACGAACTTTATAACTGTTTCCAGTGCATGCGCTGCACTAGTGGTTGCACTTCGATGAAGCTGCTTGAACTTAAACCCCATCAGATCGTAACAATGGTTAAACTAGGGCTTATAGATGAATTAATAACGTCAGGAATAATATGGACATGCGCGATGTGCTTAAAGTGTACAGAAAGATGTCCTCAAGATGCAGCTCCAAGCGATCTAATAACAGCTCTAAGAAATCTAGCCTTTGATATGGAGGCTAATGTCCCAGAAGCTTATCTCAAGGTTGTTAGCACGGTTCTTGAAGTAGGTCTAATTCAAGAGGAGCAAAAGGTCACATCAAGAGATTTCGAAGTATATGATAGGGAACAACTAAATCTACCAAAAATTTCGAAGCCCGACGAGATTTTTAAAAACAATTTGTTGATTCTCTTAACTCCGGAGGAGGACTAAAATGGAAATCGGCGTTTATTGGGGTTGTATGATCCTAACTTCTCAATACGCCTACGAAATGTCGTTAAGAGAAGTTCTCCCCAAATTTGGCATATCAATAACCGATATAGATAAAGCTTCATGTTGCGGCGCGCCAATCAAAAACGTTAATCAAAAGGCAGCTATCTATCTTGCAGTAAGAAATCTTGCTCTTGCCGAAAAGGATGGAATCAACGAACTGCTTGTACCATGCAATGGGTGTTATTTATCGTTTTCAGAGGCACTTCATTACTGGAAGAAAGATGATACTCTGAAAAGAGAACTTGGTAGTTTGCTTGCTGAGGAAGGACTAGAATTCAACGGCAATATTAAGCTTTGGCACACTGTAAATTTCTTACATGATAAAATAGGCACCGAAAAGATAAAAACAGCCGTAAAGAAACCATTAAATGGTTTTAAGTTTGTAACCCACCCGGGTTGTCACATATTGAGACCGAGTACTATTGTAAACGTTGACGATCCCGAAAAGCCGAGGAAACTAGACAATTTGCTTAAAGCACTGGGAGCAGAAAGTATCGACTATCCAGAAAAATTGGACTGTTGTGGCGGTGGACTGTTGCTATCTCACTCAGAAAGTGCTCTTACCATTGCTGGACTAAAGTTAAAAGCTATAAAAAGCCTTAACGTTGACGGCTTAGTGGTTTCTTGTCCATCGTGTAAAATTATGCTTGGCGCAAAACAAGAAGCTGTAGGAGCAATCGTCGGGGAAAAATTCGAAATTCCCGTTCTCTACTATACCCAACTGTTAGGGCTAGCTTTGGAAATCGAAGCAGAGAAGCTAGGTCTACATCTAAATCAAAGTCCAGTCGATAAAATTATCGAAAAATTAACATAATTTACTTTAAACTATTTTTCCAACAAGATGTGTTATATTAGCATCAACTATTTTTACCTTTACAAAACTGCCCAAAGTTATCTCATTTGAATTTATTATTATTGGTTTATATGCAAAGTTTCTTGCGACAAAACCTCCCTTTATACCTATTTCCGAAACCAGTGTTTCTCCAACATAACCGATCCATTCTAAGTTTTTTTGTAAAGAAATTTTTCTGACAATTTTAGAAACTTTTCTGCTTCTCTCTTTAATTTTCCAACCCGGCAGTTTTCCACTCATCTTTTCTGCTTCAGTTCGCGGTCTGACAGCAAATCTAGATACATTAGTTATATCAGGTTGAACTTCCTCCAACAGTTTAATAGTTTCTTGAAAATCTTCCTCAGTTTCTCCAGGAAACCCTACAATAACATCTGTTGACAATGTAAGTTTTGGTAGAGATGTCCTTAAGAGCTTAACGAGTTCTTTAAACTCTTCTATTGTATATCTTCTATTCATTTTCTTCAGAATTCTATTGCTACCTGATTGTACGGGAATGTGTAGAAATTTGTATATTTTGGGAGATTTGAATACTTCAATTAATTCGTCAACTATTTGTTTCAAGTAGGCAGGGTTCATCATACCTACTCTAATCCTATACTCATAGGGCAGTTCTACTAAGTCTTCAAGCAACTGTGGGAGGCTGTATCCTATATCAATTCCATAAACGGCTGTGTCTTGAGCAGTAAGCCATATTTCCTTACACCCTTCCAATAACAACTGTTTAACCTTTTTCACGATGTCCTCAGGAGAATAGCTTATTAAACGTCCTCTAGCAAATTTAACTGCGCAATAGCTGCAATTTCCAAGACATCCTTGAGAAATAGGTACAATACCTATTACCGGATGCGTTCTAACAGATGGTAAAGTTAATCTAGAAAGAGGTTTTCCATTCAAATTAATTATCCCTTTTTGTCCACTCATTATTTGTAAAATTATCTCCGGTAGACTTTCATAGCTATCTGGCCCAAGTATAGCTGCATAATCTGGTAAAGTTTCTTTAATTTTTTCTAAATTGATCTTTGGTAAGCATCCTGCAACAATAATTGGTTTTGAAAGTTTCCTTAATTCCTTTAATCGTTTCAAAATTTTAAACTCCGTTGGAGCCTTTACACCACACGTATTAACAATTATTATAGTTGCATCATCTACACTGTCAACTACCCTTATGCCCCTTTTTGTTAGTATTCCAAGTATGACCTCTGTATCCGCCTTGTTGAGCGCGCATCCATACGTTTCTACATAGATTTTCATGTTTAAGTAGTTACAATTGCCGTCGAAGTTTTTCTGGCTTACCATTTCCATATCACATCTAACCTGTCTGCCATAAAATTCGCTCGTTAACATATAGAATACAGATTCTAGAGCAAATAACTCTTATAAACCTTTAAAAATCTTCCCTACAGTCGTCCTAGATAATTTTATTGAAGGCAAAATGTCAAAAGAAGACACCTAACACAGAACTATTTGAGCCAATATTTTTATGGTATTATTGAATATGTTTTTAAAATTTCTAAGCTTCTTTTAGGAAGAGTCAAACCTTCCTCGTTTATTACATGTTCAAACGTCTTTATCTTTTCTTTGAAACTCGGGGAGTCTATTTGCACAACTAGATTGTCGCTTCCACATTTGGGACATTTTCCACTAAGAGGAGGTCGACGGAAAGAACTTTTACAATTCATATACAAGAGGCTGGGTTAAAAATGTTGAGAAGAGCTTGTATATTTCAACGTCTAAAGCATTTTCAAGGAGTTGTTTAGGGTCTATCTCGCTAAAAAACAGTGAGGGCAAAACCTTTTTTCAGCATCTTTAAAACTCAAAGTATTTTTGCAATGGGGGCAAACTACTTCTTCTAGTATTGCTTTGGAAGTTGATGTACTTTCTACCGGTTTAACTTCCACTTTTTCTTCAAAACCTACAAATTTTGTTAATTCTCGCTGTTTCCCCATCGTTAAAAGCTCTTGTCTCGTGATTCCTAGTGGCTTAAGAATTCGCTCAATGGGTGGTAGAAGTTGTTTTTCAATGTAGTAGTTCGCATCGATTTCTAAATTATTCTCCTGAACATATTTTGGGTCTTCTGCTCTCTCTGCTATTAGCCCTTTTCCTTTTACTATGACAAATGGGATTCTTTCACCTATGGTTGGAGCAGAGCCAGGAGATCTTTTAGCAATTTTTAGGGCAAGATAAGCGTGGGGTTGTTTTGCTTTATAAGCTTTTGGTGATTTTGAAAGAGTTCTAGTCATTATTAGTTTTTCGATGGGAATTTTACCTTGCTTAAGCTTTTGAAGAACATCTCTAACATAATTAACCACAAGATTTACGTCCGGCTGTTTCAATAACATATTTATTACCTTTTCTACAACTTCGCCAACTAAGTCACACCATTCTCTCCTAACAGTTTCTATTCCTTTCGTATCTATTTTATCCTTCCATTTCCCGTTTTGAGTTTTTTCAAACATCCACCCTGCATATCTCTTTTTGCTTAACAACAAGAATGATTTGTATATTTTTTCGAATTCTAAAAGCATTGGCTGAGGAAGCGATTTAGAAATTTCTTTTGAAATTTTTTCACCAATTTCTGCTGCTTCTTCAAGACTTGAAGTATTAATCTTGATAAGAACGCTGTCTGTATCACCGTAAACAGTTTCAAGACCATATTTCTCCTCTATAATTTTCCTAGTAAATTCAATAGTATATCTTCCCAATGCTGTTATCGCATTAGCTACATCAAGCGAGTAAACACGTGCCCTAAGATAACCAGTATAACCATAGAAGCTATTCATCATTATTTTCAAAGCCAATTGCTTTGCATCCAATTGCCGCTTCTTTTCCGGATCTTCCTCAGCTTTCATAGCTTTTTTAACAGCAACACGGAAATTCATAAGATCCTTCAAGATCTCTGGAAGCAAACCTTCCTTTACATCCTTTGTGACAAATCTTGCTCCAGTTGGGGCTTCAATATATTTCTCGACTTCTTCACAATTTTTGAGAAGCGTTGTAAAACATATATTATATGCCATTATTAACGAAGGATATAAGCTTCGGAAATCTAAAACAAGGATCATGTTGCTTCCATGATAGAGACCTACCTTTGGATCTAAAACAATAGCACCTTTTAAGCCAAGTTTTTCTCTTTTCGCGCTCCTTTTCTTAATTTCTTCTTGCGAAGGTTTACATGGAATTATAAGGTTTCTTTTTTTACCATAACGTAAAAGTAAACCTTCAACTCTGCTAGACTGACCACCCGATATAACATCCTGCAGAAGCAAGCCACTCACTTTTGAAAGCTCAAAATATTTATCGAGCAAGCGTTTTTCCAATAAAATTTTAAGGGGAAGAACAGCGTCTTTCCTCGCATAATCTATAAGTTTGTTGATGTCTCCGCTTTTCCCTGCCCAAAGTTTAGGTATATCCTTGTAGTCCACGTCAAGTTTTCCTTCGTTAATTAACTTTTCAGCCACGTGTTCTAAAGTGTACCTTTTCAGGTGGAAGTCAGCCTTAACTAATGCCCTAACATCAACGACAACCCTTCCAGGAACAGATACCTTATTATTTTCTCCCGCGTTTTGTATAGTTACATTTTTGTCTTCTGCCCGGCCAAACTTCCGACTTATGTTCAGACTTTTTAATCTCTTAATAATGTAAGGAAAGTCGAAATTTAATATGTTAAAACCCGTGATTATATCTGGATCATACTTCTCTATTATATCAATAAAACCTTTTAACATCTCTTCCTCGTTCTCAAAACACTCTATGTCACTGTTAGCTTTTTTGACGTATTTTGCAACTAAAACTTTTGTTTCACTGCCCATAAACGGCGGATGAAATGCCAAACTGATTATAACCACTGAATCTCTCGATGGATCTGGTAAACTCATTAAGTCATGGGGTACACATTCTATATCAAAGCTCATAATCTTTAAGGGTGCATTTCCATTCTCTTCAATAGGTTTTATTTTTTCTGCTTCTATTTCATAATTTACTTTGCTCAACGTTGTTTTAACATAGTTGCCTTTAACTTCTATCCAAGAAAAACCCCAAATGTCGTGATCTATCAAAAAACGGTATTTGAACAAAATATCGGCTTCATATATTTCTTCCACGCCATCTATCCTTTTAATATCGTCTCTTATGTCTTTAACTTGGGCTGGTCGATTAACAGTTACTTTTAATACCTTAGATGGAGACTTTTGAAAACCTATAGGCAAATATTTCTCTTCAAGAGAAATATTTACCACAACACCTTTGAACTTCTCTACAATTGTCTCAGCAACGATTTTTTCCTTACCATCTACAGTTTTAACGTAAAAATAGGGGTAAAAACCTTTATAATACACGCAACAGCTTTTACCCTCCAAATCTTTACCAAATATTCTAATTATTGGGCCATTCCCCGACCCTATAATGTAATCACAATCAATCACCTGAATTTTCCTAGTAACCAATATGTTTCCTCTCCGATTATTGTCGAGGCACTGAACGCCATAGCCATTTTAATCTTGATTAAACCCAATAAGTGCGGCCCTTAACGAATAACGAGAAAACTATAGCTATCTAAAGTTAATTTTAACTCATAAATTTTCCGATCGTAGCCGTAAGTAAATCTACCTTTAATATATAACAAAAACATAATATCAAATACTATATTATCCTACATAGTCAATGATAATAAACTAAAAATTATATTAGTGATTAGAATAAATAGAAAGATAATTATTTCTTTTCCACTTTTTCTAAATACATTTTCCATGTTAGAAAGAGAGTTTTCGGTCTAGCTGCCATTGCTTCATCAAGCCTTGTGACTGAAGTGTTGTGAGGTGCGCTCAGGACAACCTCAGGGTTATTGTAGGCTTCTTCAGATATCCTGCTAAGCGCTTCGATAAATTCATCCAATTGTTCTTTTGTTGCCGTTTCAGTCGGTTCAATCATCAAAGCTTCGTGAACTATTAACGGAAAGTACATGGTCGGTGCATGTATACCAAAATCTAAGAGTCTTTTAGCTACATTTAACGCTTTTACCTTAGTATCTCGTTTCATAGGCGAAGCGCTAAAAACACATTCGTGTTTCCTAGGCTTTCCTTTTCCATATGGAAGTTCAAAGCCTCTAACTTTCCCTAGTTTTTTAACTATGTAATTAGTATTCAACACGGAAATTTCAGCAACAGTTTTAAGCCCTTTTTCACCCAATGCAAGTATATAGGCAAAAGCCTTAACAAGAACATTGAAATTCCCATAAAATCCTTTGACTTTACCAATTGAATAAGGTCTGTCCCAATCTAGGTAATATTTCTCTCCATCATATTCTACAAGAGGCACGGGGAGAAACTTCTCAAGTTCCTTAGTAACGCCAACCGGACCAGCTCCCGGGCCTCCTCCACCATGTGGTGTACTAAAAGTTTTGTGTAAATTTAAGTGAACAATGTCAAACCCCATGTCACCAGGACGAACCTTACCCACAATAGCATTAAGATTCGCGCCATCGTAATATAGTAGCCCTCCAGCATCATGCACAATCCTCGCAATTTCCCCTATCTTCTCCTCAAAAATTCCTAGGGTATTAGGATTTGTTAACATAAGACCAGCAGTTCTCTCGGAAACAGCAGCTTTTAACGCATCTATATCTAC